>Ga0315914_1011622_pt1 | contig 10472 bp, 4 predicted proteins | sample MpolenodulesMG_FD_203920 | JGI IMG/M metagenome (GOLD analysis project Ga0315914, IMG submission 203920) | Medicago polymorpha root nodule microbial communities from Los Angeles, California, United States - elongated nodules | ecosystem: Host-associated > Plants > Roots > Nodule | place: USA... | reverse complement strand
TTGCAACAAATACTTTATAAAGTACTCTTGAAACTTTTATATGAAGTAACATTATCATCTTAATTACTATGAATTGATATTTTAGTAGAAATAAAATTTTAACACCTTTTTATTTAAATATTAGCAATGTTATTTTGATTTTATATAAATAAAAATTTATACACGGGGATGAATATTTATTTATTTTTAAATATAATTAAGATATTTTTATTTAAAAAAGATCAATATTTTTTAAGTATAATTAATATTTAAAACCCTAGACACATGAATAAACTTTTCACAAGTAAGAAAATATGAAGAAAAAAAATAGTCTACCTATTTTAGGACAGGATTCAAAGTTGAGTTCGTCACATTAAAACTAAAATGACTCTAACAATGGACTGTGACCTTTTTATTAATTTTATTAATTTTTTATGAATCATAGTATCAAATTATATATAATTTTGTTAATGAATTTTAATCTCATTCTTGACAGTAGTTTTGTCAATCTATAACATAGAACTAAAGATTTAATTTATATACATCGATACTAGAAATATCTTTTACAAATGTCCGACCTAATTATACCATAATATTACTTTTTAAGATAGTTCATAAAACATTATAAGAAAATATATTTGACGTGATTTAACTGAGTGTAAAGAATTTACACAATCAATGTATGCATATTAATCTCTAAAACTAAATTATTTTCTTAACAGTGATTAAATTTACCCGTGGCTCCATACCAGTTTTTAATGATTTAAGTCATATGAATTGTTGCCGTAAAGAAATTTTTATTGTCAATTAATCTATCTTAATGGGAAGATTATTAGAAACGTTTGACTATTTGGGTAATTACTTTTAAAATTGAGGAATGATATGTGTACATCCACTTATTGACAACTTTTGATACAACTTTCTCTCTCATAATCACATGTGTTTTTATTCTCTTTATTCTTCTTTCTCTCTATTGTTTTCATCCAATAAAAAGAGAGAAAAAGCGATTGTCATAAAAGTTGTTTAATATTAGTTGTACAAATATCATTCTTCTTTAAAATTATACATATAAAGTGTGTAAAAGAAATTATAAAGTCAGACTCGAAACTGATAATACATACTGAATCGACATTTGCATAATTTTTCAACATTTTTCATATAAATGCATTGACAATTTCAGTCAAAATATACATCTCTCATTTTTCTTGACAAGTACGTATATCTTATCACTTGACCGACGACTATTCATTTTTAAAGTCTTAATCATCATTTTGTCAACTTGCGTGTGAAACTTTGAAATAGGCAAGATCCTATTCACATAATCCATCTATGCATGAGTAAAAGTGATTCAAAAAGTCTGGGTGGACTAAGGATCTTAAGTGGAGGAGAAATTTGACTAGGAGTAGTAATTTTGGAAGAGTTGATCCAGATATTAGAGAGTCTTGATCTTCTATGAAGGTGTAGACTTTTGGATCTAGAATAAAGATCCAGCCTGGATCTAGAAAATTGAAGTAGTGTGGTGTGAGTCGTTATAGAGGTAAATTATTTCTAATTCATCTAAGGATAATGTAAAAAAAAACCTAATACTTATCTCCGATGGAAAGTTTAAGGTGCAATTTAAAACTCTTTGCCTCTTTCCATTGAATTAGACTCTTTTCTCATTTTTCATTAACCACGCTACTTCAATTTTCATTTTATTGTTTTTGGAGCATTTTATATTTGTTATAAATACAAAAATAATGTCTTCTTGAAAATTAATGATAGCCTAAAGAAAATAACCATAAAAAACGATAACATAGTCTTGATATACTTTTTCATTGATTTAGCAATATATAATATTAATTTACATACATGTTATTGGTTTTTGTCTAGTGCATTAGTTGGGTTCTGTGAGGTCAACATAAAAATAAAGTGGAGTCAACATGTTAAATTATCTCATTACAATTAGACAAAATTGGTAAAATATCATATTATTGGTAGAAAAGGAAAACAAAGAGTGAGGTCAATTGACTCCAATGCACATAATCTGTGTGGCCGTGCCTAATCATGTGCTAAGATGGTTGGGGTGAGTTTGTTTTACCTTCCAAATATAGGAGTATTGTTAGTATTTGGTTAGATATAGGTGGAGGGAAAAGGAGAGGTTAAGTTTCTTATTTGTCTGACAAACTCTTGTGTGCTCATATCTTTTTGGAGCAGGAGACGTTTGTACTCCAGTTGGTAGATATGGTTAAAATCACCTATTGAAAATAGTTTTTAGAAAAATATTTTGGATACACATGTTTCCTTCTATTAGTGGGGTCATGAACTCATTCTTTATTGTCATCAATAGTAGCATGTGAAGGATTTGTCTCGGGGGTGGTTGTATGTGGGGTTTGTTCGTAGTTTTCCTCATGTTCGACTGGGATGGATTGATCCTGATAAGAGGTAAGATGATTTAGGGGTGTTGTTTTAGTTTTTGCTCTTGCTTTATTATGAAGAACTCCTTTGGCTTTATTATTGTTTTTTTAGAGTACTTCTTGTACTCATGATTTCTATATGTTTGTACACTTGTAGAGATTTCTCCTTTTCATTTGTTTATATGTATTTATTTTATCATTAAAAAAAAATCAAACAGACCATTAGTCAACCTTTTTTGTTTTGTTTTGAAGGAGACCATTAATCAACCTTATTGCGTGTATTTTATTTTTTTTGGTTACCTTGCGTGTATCCTTCGAACTTAATATTTATCATTTATGCATGTGTTTTGTGATTTGATATTTAAAATAAACAAATGAAAAATATTGTTTTAGACTCAAAAGAATGTTCAGATTCGATTCTTCTTGATGTCAATTTGAGTGATTTAATTTAGCTTCTTCAAAAACAATAAAAAATTCCTTTGATTCATCACGGGGTTATGTTCTACTTTCTTAAATCCAAACATTAGGCAAGTTATAAACTAATGATTTCTTGGTTTAATTTCAACAAATACAAAAGGGGGATTCAATGATTCCCTGATCATCGTTACACTTGTGAATCACAAAATCTAATCTCGCATTCGGCAGAATAATTTAAACTCTACAACCACCTTCAAATCTTTTGTTTTATTTGCTTTTCAAATAGATTCCGCTAATTAACGAGTTGAACGACAATCTCTGTGGAGACAATTAACCTAATACTTTATTACTTGATATGATTTGATGCACTTCCCAAATTACAACATCAATCATACCAGAGACTGTCCTAGAACATTGACTATCATAGAGACTGTCCACGACATGGCAGGTGAGGGGCTGCGTGATGATGAATCATTTAAATGCTTCGAGGATATCTTAAGGAGGATGTAGTATGAGATGCGCCCGTCGGGGGTGTTTGCGATGCGGTTTAGATAGGTTATGAGGCAAAAATGACATTCAGTCCAAAATAAAAATCACACGCGGTTCGGTTCGGTTTGGATGACTATTCTAAAAAAATTTGTTCCGATCTTATCCAAATATATGCGGTTTAATTTGGATCGGTTTTTGGATATCCAAAATTTTAAATATATACTTTTTTATTTACTTCTTTTGAAAGAATATAATTTTTTTTATTAATATTAATATTACACAAACAGGGTAAAAACATAAAATCACAGTACGAAAATTATCGATTATTTTTCAAACATAAGAAGTAATGATAATTTAGATTAAATTAGAGCAATATATAATACTAAAAACCAACTAGCAACATAATAATTCAATATATAATACTAATAAATGAATAAATAAGTATTAATATTTACTTTGGCGGTTTGCTTCAGTTTGGTTCGGTTTTGAAAAAATGATCCGAAATCCGATCCGATCGCAGTGGGTTGCTAGTGTCAGCGACAGTTAACTATTGTTGGTGCCAATGACATTTAAGTGCTGCTGATGCAACGGGAGCCGTTAAAGGTGAATGACAGCTAACAATATTTTTGGAGTGTTAAAAAGCAATTTTTGAAGTTAAAAGAGCAATTTTTCTACAGTATATTTCAAAGGCCCAAATTATTCCCTCAAAAAAAAATGGCCCGAAATTATACTAGTATATATGCTCTTGTGCAAGTCATGGGAAATACCACAACCCTAACCTTTCTCGGATTCTCTCTAATTAGTAGGGTTTTGAAATGCTCCGGCTGCTCATCAGCCTTTCTCTTAATTCTCAAATTTATGCTGCCACGAGTTTGTTCTTCTTACTACACATATAAATACCTATATAACCTGCTTTTTCATTTCTTACTCAAATATGATCATTTTCCATAACCTTCATTCATTCGTTCAATTATTTTTAATTGATCTCCACCTCTTGAAATATTGTCATCTAATGATTTTATGTCTTATATTATATTTTTCATCAACAAGTGTAATTTCCTTGATTAATCGGTCCGTCACTTGGAATCCCAAATTCTTTTCCCATTAGGTTAGTGGAATCATCAGATTCAAGTTCTGTACAAGCTAGAAGGATTGGGAAAATTAAGATGCCAAGTCCTTTGACTGACGAGATCTGGAGAAACTAGGAATTATTCTTCTTCCAGTCCTTCGGATTTTAAAGCAAAGAAAACGACCGTCCAGATCCAGATGTATCGGCCTCTCTTTAAAAAACAAAATAAAGGTATTTGCTGTTTTGTATAATGTCATTCTTTTTTAGCCAATTTTATCTTGTTTACTTAGGCATGAGTTTTGATGGTTAAAGTTAAGTGCATTATCATGCTAGAAGAAAGTAGTTAAATGATGCTAGCACTAGCATTATCATGGTTGGGTTGTTTTTATTTACATATCAAATTTTTGTGTGGACTTTTTTTTTTTTGAGTAAGGCATGCTAATTATTGTGGCTCTACCGTATATCACACAGAAAACCATACCAGGAGGTTCTGCTGATTGAAGATCATGAAATTACAACATATTTACGCCCAAAACAAGTGGGAAGTTCTGCTGGAAAATTGGAGTACCTGAAATTTTTGCACATTTGCTTAATGAAGATAATGTTACAAGAGCTTCCCATGAAATATCATTTATGTCAAAATAGGATATTAGCATCAATCTTTTATTTAAATGTTAGGTATACTAATTACTACATTAGTTTGTTCTTCTGATTTGGTATATAAGCTTTATGTATGCCTTCATGTAATTCCTATTATCTCATGATTAATATCCAATTTACTTCTCTCTAGTTTTCTCTTTTTAATGACTTTTATCAGGTATAGTAAAATGATATCAATGTTCTAAATTATAGAAAATAGACTTGTGGATTAAGAAAGTATTGCTATTAAATTTGAAACTAACATGAAAGGGATTCAATACCAATTTCACTAGAAGTGGATGGAGACAAGGAGGGGGTGGCACAGGTGGAGCCAGGGGTTGATGTTATCTTTGCAAGATTTGAATTCACTTCCTAATGGTGGAAATGATCTCAGAAGAATTCACTTCAAGTATGTTAAGAAATGACAAGATTTGAATTATTTTCTTACCAGTTTAGTAATTAAATGTAATTGTACCGAACACATCAATACTATTACCGGTTTGAGAAAATAGATGCAATCGAATGTAACCACACATTTCAGGTTGATTTAAATTGAATGTAACACCACATTATTTCAAGTTGAATTCACTGACACACTTTCACTCTAAAGTGTCGATGCTATAATTTAGTCAGAATGAAAGCATCAAGGACGTCTTCCAAAGATGAGCTTTCCTTCAGCAATGTATATAACTGATGGGAACAAGGAGTTTCATAAAAAGGAAAACCTTCTAGCACTGCCTTCTCATGTTGAACAACACTCTGGAGCTTTTATTTTGTTGACAAGAAGGGTGCACTCAGGAACGGACCAAGGAATTTTGGACAGTGTAGGCCATATATATAGAGACACACACAAGATTTATTAGAATGCACCCATAATTTGGCCATTCATCTCATGCAATTTCACATTCCATTTTTACAATATTCTAGTAAAGAAAGGTCTTTCAGGTATTGCATTTCGCACAAGTAATATAAAGGATAACTCTATAAGTAAATATACCAACGAATACACTATATAATTTTTGGTCTCAATCAGCTTTATAAAAAGATCGTCAATTTCCCCTAATTCTAAAAATTAATGGTTAGAGCATACATCTAAAAAATAGTTTTCAAGCTCTCAAAAATGAGACTTGTTTTCCTCTTCTTAGGAAAAAAGATGGGATTATTTCTTGCTTTCTATTTCCACTCATATGTTCTTTGGCTATGAGTGATTTATGATAATATTGATGCCAACATTCTGAAACCCAACTGTCTACAGCAAAGTTTTAGTTGTTTATTTCCTAGAGCATTATGCCAACATTTTCTTAAATCCAATTGTCTTACGTCAAATTAGTAATTGCATAATACAATTGTTTTACATTGAGGGCCTTTGTGATGTACACTACAAGAAAATATCAGTATTGCTACCAAATTCTTGCTACTATTGCATGTTCAAGTAAATTTGTGGTTGATTGGATATGATTTTACCGCTATCAATCTCCTTTTTACATTATCTTGCTACCATTGCACTGTTTATCTCTCATCGCACCACCGTGATGGTTCACTGCGCCACCGTTTCTCTCTCATCGCACCACCAATAAGGAATCACACTACCGTTGCGGTTCATTGACCATCGGTTTTTTCAGATCTAGACCTCGATGGTTTGAATTCTGCAGCGGATAGCTCCATAGTGTTTCACGTTCTTATTCACGTTCATTTCTCACCTCATAGCTTTTCTGGTATGGATCTGCAACCATTTTGTGTTTGTAGTGCATTTATCATACTTTTGATTCACATTTGGACTAATTTCCCCAATCATGAACCCTAATTTTCAAATTCACATTTATTTGATTCGATGTTCTTTGTGTACGTTCTATTTGGTTTAGGTTTGGGATATTGTCAGTGTACTGTATTTTGGTTTTGGTTCTTCATCAGAGAAGCATATACAGTAGAGGCAATAGTTTGTGGGACAACCAAGGTAAGCTTGCAATCCATAATATGAACTTTAGTTTTAATTTGCATGTAGTTTTCCATTGGTGCTTTAATTGTTCTTGAGTTTTTCCAATCGTACTTTTATTTTCATGTACTTTTTCCAACTGTACTTTAATTGTGATTCCAATTGTGTAATCAATCATTTGTTAGCATTTGAAATAACTTGTAAGATGACTTTGTATTAAAGCTTTCACATCAACTTGTTTTGATTATGTGAACCATGCTGAATTTTCTCTTGCTTGATTTTATTGGTAGTCAAAGAATGTTGAATAAATTATGAGTGCTGATAGAAGGCGTGTTGTTATCTGAGACTGACAGGTACTAATGATTACATTCAATTATGTCATTTTTGTTTGTCAAAGTGTTATTGGTGTGGACGAGTCAGTGGTGTCGTGTTCGGTGTTTATGTCAGAGATTCATAGATTGAGTGGATGGATTGTGTAAAATTGATTATGGCTAGAAGTGCGTTGAATGTAAAGTGTGTTGAAAAATAAATTTGAGAGTGACAATAATTGGATGATGGATACTTATCCAACAAAACTTCAGGCACCATAGTGATGTGTTGACCAAACAACAACAACAACTAAGTCTTATCCCACTAAGTGGGGTCGGCTACATGGATCAAATGACGCCATAGTGTTCTATCAAAAACCATATTTGGATCCAACTCATTGACCTCTAAATCCTTTCTAATGTGTTGACCAAAACAATTTATATTTTTAACAAATCGCAATCATTCATATTTGTAACTTTTGAAGTATATATCTTTTGTTTCATGATTTGACGAGGTATGATTCATTGACAGTGTACAAAATTAGTATAGTGTCGGTGCATATAAATTAAATTTATATTATGAATTTATCATTATATTGGTGTGATTCAAGTGGTAAGGAGCTTGAGTGCTATATGGTTAGGAGAGGTGGTTGCTGTTAATTGTGCTCTAGGATATTCAAAGGGGTTAGTTTTTTTGTTGTTTAGTGTGGATGATATCTAGAGAAACCAAGATTCTCAATTTAGAATCAAACTGATGTGGTTCAAGTGATAAGTAGTTTGAGTCCTATAGGAGTTTGAACACTTGGGAGAGGCGACAATTCTTAGTTATGATTTTGACAAGCAAGAGACTAGTTTTTGCAGTTGAGTGTAGAAGATACTTGGAGAATTTGATTGGTGTAATTCAAGTGGTAAGCAACTTTCCCCTATGAATTTCACAAACACAGGGGAGGTAAGATATGAAATTGGAGAGGAATGGAAGAGCGCAATAGTGCAGCAATGGTGTGGGATGGAAAGAGATAGAGGGGTTGTGGAATTTCACATTTGTTGGATCAATTGTTTGAATTTAATCATGTCTTCCATAAAAGTCATATCGACGGCGATTTGTGATTGGTTGATAGTATATAAAGTTATAAACTGAAGTTGTATCAAAATCAGTCGTATTTATTTGGCTGGCTAGGGCTACTATTCACCTAGGCAATGTAATCAGTCATATTTATGAGTGTTAGAGAAATGTGATATTATTGACTATTGAGTGATGGTAGTAATTGCAGTTTTTTCATGAATCTGATGTTTTCAGGGACATCCAAAGGGTGTAACACCTAAATACAGTTTGAAGGCACTTGTGATCCGTATTCTCATCATCATTCAGAACCACATCGATGATTCTTCTTCTATGAATGATGCCGATCTCAACATTCGAATATCCTATCTCGCTTCTCACTGTGATCTCCGATCTGATTGTTCGATTTGACCTTGTCGTTCCTCCATCTCCGATCTATCATCTGATGGAGATCACTCTCATCATCTTTCTGTTTTTGAATATATAGTTGAGTTTCCATTTCTTATATTTCATTTTCAATTTTTCCGCTTGCTTATTTACAACTACGTTTGATTTCATCTATGATATCAAATCTCGGATTTCTTCAATTTGAACATGATTTCTTCAATTTTTAGATTATTTAAATTAAATTAGGGTTTATTTGTGAAAATTCGAGAATCACTGATTCTACTACTATGAGAAAGCTGATACTTATCTTAATTTTGGTATGTACTGATACATATAATGGTTAGTGTAGTGTAGGGAATAGTAAACCACTAGAGACAAGTATGAATGCCCGTTTTTTATTATTGGATTGACTGGAGTATTTGTTCATAGTTTTATTGGATTGATTATCAGGAAACTTTTAGTTCTGATGTTTGAAGTAGTAATTAATGGTCAATTTCTGGTGGCTGGATTCCTTGTCAAGTATTTAAGAGTTAAAGAGGGATGCACTGTCAGTGTAAAACTAATTTACACTGACATAATTCACTACTTCGCCACTTTATTCAATCAACTTTGAAGTAAATTAATAAAAGTAGGAGGATGTTGCAAAATAGTAGGCTGTTATTTGATGTCAGTGTAAAACTGTATTACGCTGCTTGACAGACAGTGTATGTTCTTTAAGAGAGACGAAATTTACTTTTTATTATTTACAGAAGAGAAGAAAGTAAAAAACTTACAGCAATGGCAACACGGGTGGCAGCAAGATTTGCATCTAGAAGGCTATTTAGCAGCGGCTCTGGGAAAGTTCTTGGTGAGAAGGAAAAAGCTGTGGAAAATGCTTACTTCAAGGTAACCTCAAAGCATGCTTTAGTTTATTCTTGCTTCATGCTGTTTAGTTTTTTATTTTCGTGATTGCTATTGGTTGAAGGTTTTGGTATAATGGAGTGCCTTCAGAGCCTTTTTTTGTGTTCGTATACCATTGCATGTTCCGGATTCTCTTTGTCATTCTAATTGTTAAAAAAGGGCCTATGGAGTATGAACTGAGCTGTATGTATGATCTCTGGTATTATTCACAAAAATGATGCTAGGTTTCTGCCTTGTGAGCATGTGAACATGAGTTCCTGTCACGAAGACCACCTCTTTGCTTGAAGGGTAAGGGTTTTGTACATCGGTCACTGTCGAACCCCTAACAGTGGTGGGAACCTAAGTTTTGATCAAAGCATGTTGAAGTTATAGTGTTTCTGAAAATGTAGATTCATAATTTGTTGATAAACTTGTTTTAGTATAAAATTCTTGCTTGAGTCTGAGAGCCTCCTTAATGATAGTCAAGAGCTGATTTGTATTCTTGCACATGAAGGATTAAAGAGAATGTTTCGAAGTTTATGTTTTGTGGGCGTTTTGTCCAGTGTGCCTCGAACTGAAAAACTACAGGGTTAAAATGTTGAAGAGTTCGTATGAGTTTTGGGTTTTAACTCTTATTCCTTCTCCATTATTTCTTAGGATCTCTCTATATGTTTAAGGCTGAAAGCATTCAGATTTGTTGCTCCATATGTTTAAGGCTGAAACCATTTAAATTGGATACACTAGTATCAGTTAATTCAATGAATACAGATCTTGTGTTATATGAAACAGAACATCGTTGCAGACATTAAGAATTGAAATTTGCAGGTATTGTTTCAGCTTTGGCCTTCACAATTGTATTCTCTCGTTGAGCCTTTGGTTCATTAATTTAGTTCTCCACATGTCCATATTTTGTTCT
>Ga0315914_1011621_pt1 | contig 10472 bp, 3 predicted proteins | sample MpolenodulesMG_FD_203920 | JGI IMG/M metagenome (GOLD analysis project Ga0315914, IMG submission 203920) | Medicago polymorpha root nodule microbial communities from Los Angeles, California, United States - elongated nodules | ecosystem: Host-associated > Plants > Roots > Nodule | place: USA... | reverse complement strand
TCTCATTTATTTTATTTTTTTTTTTTATATATTTTTTTTTGTTTTTTTTTATATATATATATATATATATATATATATATATATATATATATATATATATATATATATATATATATATTATCTGTGTGAGGGATCAAACTTGTGTCCTAGGTAGTGGACGTCAAGCAAGATCAGCATCAGCATGAGGCGTATCAGTCTTAGTATGAGCAGACTCAGCAGTAGGAGGGTGAGGCCCGGGGTGAGGCTCCGGAGGAATCAGCCTGACCGCAGGTTTTTCTAGGGGCCCTACTAACTTGTCACTTTTACTGAACAATTTAAATTACACGTCAACTAAAATTACGCGTCAATTTAATTTATGCGCGTCAATTTAAATTACATGCTTCAATGTGAATGATGTGTTTGTTAATTGTTTATTTAAATTTAATTTTATGATTTAATATTCATGTTAAAATGTTTAATGTTTATTTTAATTATTATTTTTTTACGATTAAATTGTTATGTCTTTTTTATTTATTCAAACGTTTATATTTTTAACGGTTTGTTGTTTGTTTATTTTTTTATTTCAGTTTCAGAGGGCACATAAGTTGATCGGTGTCTCGCACGGGAATAAACTTAAGGCTGAGAGCTTGAAAGTCCCGGAACAGGGACATGCATGGTTCTGGTGGCGGGTGAATGAATACGGTCTTGCCCCCTCCTTCAAATTGGGTACGAGAACATCAACCATGGCCTCATCACTGCCTTGTCAAAGAGATGGCATTCGTAGACCAGCAACTTCCATCTTCCCGTAGGGGGGATGACCGTCACACTAGATGATGCGGCATGTCTTCTAGACATCCCCGTCATTGGGAGGCTCATTGTTGAGGAGGATATAAAGTATGAGGCCGGTATGGAGTTGTTGTAGACTAAGCTAAGTTTTACGAAGGAGGAGCCTCAAACTGAGGTAGGAGAATAGTGGGGTGGGTATGTCAGCATAACTTTCCTGAGGGAGTCTTATGAAAGACCCTAAATAGGTGTAATTAGTTGGAGTAGCCCGGTGATGACGAGGAGGAGGTGGAGTAGGGTCTTGTTAGGGTGATGTGAATTAAGGTGTTTTTGTTGCTCTTGGTTGGCCTCACCATTTTCGCCAATAAGAACGTCAGAAACGTTCAGCTGATATGGCTAACGTCACTGGAGGACTTGGACACGATGGGCGGGTGGTCCTGGAGGGGATGACATTTCCTTTTCTCTACTCCCAGCTTTCTCTTACCTCGGACCCGAAGATTAGCTCCGTCGGCGGTTACATGACCTTACTTAAGGTAATATTTTTTTCTCTTTTCTATAACATATCATAAATGACTTACAATATGATTGTGTCTGTATATATGTTTGTATTTGTTTGTATGATATTGGTGCTAATATTATTGTGTCTCTTTGTGTTTGTAGGGATGAGTTTTGGAGTACTTCCGGAAGCTCATTTCGTGGAAGCTTGTCAAAGGTTATGAGCATGATGACCCGCTTCCGGCTAGATGAAAACCCCCCAGGGGCTATTCTGATCCTGGAAATTACATAGGCCTCATTGATTTGATGGTGAATGTTGATGTCATATGAATGTCGTCCGAGGATTAGTCAGACATCACGCCTTTCCACAACATCTGTTGTTGCTCCATTTGAATCATGGTCGGCCAAGATAGGATGTGCCTTCACTTGCCGGAGCGGGTTCTCCGGCAGTATGACTATTATCAGACAATTCCCAAACCTCCTATGACGATTGGGTCTCTTGACCCAACGGATGTGGTTGTGGCCTTTCAAGATTTTATGGTCCATGTCCTTACCCAGGCAAAGAGGGGTCGGCAAACGATGGAGGTGGAACTGTGGAAGTTTGCGAAGGGGTACATCAAATGGTTCTACCATGTATGGAAGAATTAATGAATGAAGGAAAATAGGAAGAAAAAAACCCAATTATTTTGTTCTGCTATTGGACACATGCAAAGTGTAACTTAACTCGCAATAGCCTACAACCTACCTGAGTTAACTAACATTAGAGTTCAATGTGACTTAAGTCACATTAGGTATAATGCCTACGTGACTTAAGTCACGTTGGGGGTATTTTCGTCAATTTACATCATAGTGAACAATTTTGGATGATAGAAAAGCAATTTTCTACGTTTTTATGTTTTATATTCAACAAGAGAGGTCTACATTTAGAAATTCAAAAAATCCAGGTATGTTGTTAAAAAAAAGGGCTTAAGCCTTAAGCATAAAGAAAATCAAGGTTAATTTTCAGCTCAACACAGTAGCGATAAACACGTGTTATTAAAAAAATGGGCTATGGTTAGTTAGAATATAACGAATTAAAATTGATGCCATCACTCTAAGGCTATGTTTGGATTGATGGAATGTGATGGAATGGAATGAAATGGAGTGGTATGAAATAAGATTCCATTGTTTGGATTTGTAAAAATTTAATGGAGTGGTATGGAACATGATGGAACCCATTCCATTCCATTCCATCATTTCCTTCTATTTTTCATTCCACCCAAATTGGGAGGTATGCAATGGAATGAGACCTTTTAATTAAATAATTACTCTTTTATCCATTTTTATTTCATCAATTTCAACAGTTTCTTCTCAGTTCGCATGCGTGCAAGTTCTTTGTAATTCATTTATTCATGTGAATTTATTATTCTAATTTTTCCTGGCACGTATGTGTGTGGTTTCCCTAAAAAAAACGGTATGTGTGTGGTTCTTAATTCTAGTTGTATTTTTAGCCAAGTTGTTCTTCGTTCTTATTTATGTGTCTGATCTTGATGTATTATGATTTTCAGTAAAAAAAAACATTTAATTTGATTGTTTTCATGCTATATGTTGATGTTTGTAAATGTGTATGTCAGTTTTTTTTAAGGGGAGCTCTAGCTGTATATATTTGAACATTTCAAAGATAATTTTATACCATAAAACATCTTTTATAGTTAAATACTATAAGACATTTTTATTTCAACTTAAACCCCTTTATGTTTTGTTTGTAATTTTTTTTTTTTGTATTCTTAGTTTAATTTGAATGAACAAACTAGAAATAAATAAAAAAATTCAATTAAAAATTCAATTGTTTCTACTTGCAAGTTTTAATAAAAAAAAAACAGCTAAGAATTAAGGGTAAAATTGGAATAAAAAAGTTATAACTCATTTCATTCCATTCACTTTATAAACAATGGAATAAGATGTTTATTTCATCATCCAGACAATGGCTAAAGTCATGTGGAAACCTATCTAATGGATGAAACCTACCTTCTTATATCTATTCTGTTCTGCTCCGTTCCATTCTGTTCCATTATATTCCATTCCGCTCCGCTCCATTCTATTCCGTCAATCCAAACAGAGCCTAAAGTCATGTGAAAACCTACCTAATGGATGAAAAACAAGGTGATCGATTAAACAAGCAATTAATATACTTTTGACATTTTGAGAACCATGTACGTGTACAAGGGAAATATAGAAAGTAAAACGAATCAAACCTGCTTCATTAAAATAATATTTAACTATTACATATTTTCCTTACATGAAATATACATAGATATAGTGCCTTGATTGGTGATTACACAATAACTGGTTTTGTTAAAAAATATTGGACAAGTCCGTATTAAGTTGTTTTACTTTTCAACCAATATTTAAGATCATGTTTCTGTTTTCCATCCATATAGCTGAATTACAACTTTATTTGCTATCTTAAATAATCACTTTCATTTTGACTAAGGCATTGGGATAAAAATGCAACAACACAACACCAATGTTGGAGAGATCTGCAAGTGTGAGAAGCAACAACGGGTCAATAGAAGAGAAAAATACCGCATCTCCACCCAAAGTATTAAGGAATCGTGGATATGGGCTGCCTCTTATATATATCCAACAATTTTTTCATTCATAGTCGATGTAAGATTAATAACTCATATAAATTCAATAAATAGTTTTTTCTTAATCCAGTGGGAAAAGAATGGGTTATTGTTGTTGCAAAGAATTAATATAAGCAATAAAAAAAAATTTGAGGGGAGCAAAAATTATATTTGACAATAAACATAACAACACAACGTATAACAGACACAAAACTGTGGAAAAAATCTCAAAGTAAACTAAAAAGATTAAATGACTCAAATGTAGCTATTCTGTGAACTATATATCTTGCACTCTGTCCCGTGTTAAGTTTCAGTCCTGAGAATGCTTGTCAAATTTCAACCCTATCAAATGGTAAATAATTCCTCAATCTCAATTTTGTAGTGACTATTAGTTGAATATGTAATTCCCTAAAAAAAAAATATTAGTTGAATATGTAAGTTGACTTTTCATTCCTCCGTCCCAAATTATAAGTAAAAAAACAAAAATCACACTTATTAAGAAAATTAAAGCATAAGAATTTGTAAAATAGCTTTTTGTGTTTTCTTTGGAATAAGTTTAATGGAAAGATGTAAAAACAATTTTCATTGGCTATTGGTTATGGAAAAAATGGAAGAGAGAGAAAATTAAATGTAATTTACATTTAATTTCATGAGAAGAAGCAAAAGTTTTTATTGGAAAAGATGATTTTCTTAAAAAACAAGATTAAATAGAATAAAAGTTTGTCTTTTTTGCTTATATTTTGGGACAAAGAAAAGGAGTACGTTGTTCAACAACATCATAGTCACCCTCTCTTAATGGCCGAACTTAATCTCTTCACTTTTAAAGTTTGTGTCTTAAACAATTGAGGCTAGTGATCCCTAAACTTTAAGTGAAGAGATGAAGCTCGGTCTTTATTGCATTTTAAATACTTGAGCCATATTATGTTTGACTTTTATATTTTCCAAACACATTTATGTACACAACCAAGATATTTTTTGGCCTACCAACAAATAAGAATTTTTTTAATTAAATTTTCTAAACAAAAAATCACATATATTAAATTTTCTTTAGACTTCACTTACTTATTAAAAATTATTTGTCCGACCCGTTTATACATTTAGACATTTTTCTACCTAGCGAGGGAATGTGTTAAATCCACTCTTTACCCTATTATTTTTGTAAGCAATTCCACTTTCATATTGTGCAAAAGCATGTTTATTATGAATGGCACTGTTTCATCTACTAAATTTAGTAGTCAACTAAAGTTGAAACTACTACTCTCATGCCCACCGAACCACACCAAAATCGAATCCGACATTAACTGCCCTATTATTTATATTTCTTTTCTGTTATGGTTCCATCCTAGGTGGAAAAGATCCTCATATGTTTCAGCTTATGATGCTCATAATCATAGGTGGATGATATTGCCGTTTGAATTGTTGAACAGAAATTTGATTTCACTAACCAATGGTCACGTCATATTTTTTTACTTGAAAAATTTAGTTGCTGAAATGTTCCTTAGAGTTTAACATCACATATAATGGATTAATGGTGGAGCTGCAACAATTTTATATATATATATATATATATATATATATATATATATATATATATATATATATATCATTATTTACATTTGAATAGAAGACAAGTGGACAATAAACTGCACCGCTAGACCTTTTTGGATGGGAAAACCAATCCCTGTAACAATTTAAATGGTGTAATAAAATGTGAGCAATCGACATTTACAATCTGTTAATTACATCATTCATTGTTCCAAAAAAAGTAAATAAATAATAAACTAGTTAACAATTTCATAAAAAAATATATTAGGAGGTTCAAAATTTGATCATTGCATTTAATAATTGCTTTCTCCTCTGCTTACAATAATTCCTTTCTCTCCTAATAAAATAACCACTAACATATACCACTTGCATTTGTCTATAAACTAGAAGTGTGTTAATCTAGTCCCTTGACTTTTAATCAGTAATGGTATTTTGAAAGGAAAAAAAACCTACATTATTTTTTATAATAAATTGGGTATCCTTTGCGATCGCAATTGCAGAGACTAATCTCTCGAGTCTTGTGGAGCTAAATGAGTGGCAAACTCTCTCTAAAAATTTTAACGTTGTTGTATGTCCAAGGTTGAATTTAAACCATTTGGTTACGCTAGAAGAGACCCGTATCATTCAATCTACACGCTCTTCGGTAAAAAAAACCTATAAATTTTCCCTAAAGTTATACATTCTTAGTACCCAAAATATTCAATGCAAGACTTAGGTAAATGATTAGTATCTTAACAAACACTAATATACGTTTTTTTGGGTGAATTGCACTGCCATACATCTAGACCACATAATCTAACATTTGGTACACAACTGATTGCGCTAGTGGGTGCACCAAATCCCCTGAATGGTTAGACTAACTATCCTAAAATATCATTGGACCCTATTTGACTTATTAAATAATGTCAAAAAACCAAAACAACAATGTTTAGGATTTCTATTCACACTTTATCACACTATAAATAGATCCAATTTAGACTAAATGTAACATAACTCAAGTAACTCACATTCAATAAATTTTATCACAACAATGAAGACTATTTTATGCCACTTACTTGGCTTACTTACTATCATTGTTTCATTTGCTTCAGCTGCAGAGAATCATTACCATCAGTTTGTTGTAAGTGTTTGTTTGATGATCACATTCACATATATGTTTGTACCAATTTGCAACTGTATTAACTAACTAACTAACTTCAATGATTGCTGGAAATAGATTCAAACTGCAACAGTCACGAGGCTGTGCAAAACACGAAGGATACTCACGGTAAATGGACAGTTTCCTGGCCCAACAATCGTAGCAAGAGACGGAGATTCTATGGTGATCAAAGTAACAAATGCTGGACCCTACAACATCTCCATCCACTGGTAACTATCATCGTCACTCGTCCTCATTATGGTCTTAAATACTTGAATGATAAGCGCTTAATTAACCCATTCATCCAAACATTCACTATGTTCCTCACAATCTTCTTATGTGTCTTGTGCAACAGGCATGGTTTTAGGATGTTGAGAAATCCATGGGCAGATGGGCCTAGTTATGTGACTCAATGTCCAATCCAACCAGGAGGAAGTTACACATACCGCTTTACAATTCAAAACCAAGAAGGAACACTATGGTGGCATGCTCACACTGGTTTCCTAAGAGCCACTGTCTATGGAGCTTTCATTATTTATCCAAAAATGGGTTCTCCTTATCCTTTCTCTATGCCAACTAGAGAATTTCCCATTCTTCTGGGTAATCTTCAAAACCATCATCACTTTATTATACTTAAGAGAGCTAGTTTGATAAACCGTTCAAAATAGGATTTGAATTATGTGCAGTAACAATCTCATGAAGCCACGCAGTTAGCCACATCCATTGTCGACGGTCCATATTTCAATTTGGATTTGGATTTTTTCCGAAACTAAATATCGAGCTTGAAATGTGGACCATTCGATCTTAATCCAATGGCCACGGATGTGGCTGGCTGTGTGACTATATGGGATTGCGACTGCACACAACCCAAATCCCTTAAAAAACACACTAAAAAAAATCTTACAATGATTATGAACTTTTCTAACAATAGCTTTTTGTATAAGTAAAAATTAGCTTCTTAATAAATACTTTAAAAGTTGCTCTTAAATTTTTATGAAACAAAGACAGAGCCATATTGACAGAATGTATTTTTGTGATGCATAGGGGAATGGTTTGATAGAGATCCAATGGCTCTCTTAAGACAAACACAGTTCACTGGAGCACCTCCAAATGTATCTGTTGCATACACCATGAATGGTCAACCAGGAGATCTCTACAGATGTTCTAGTCAAGGTTTGAAATCATTCTAATTCGCCATTACTTTCAAACATCGTTTTAAAATGCAGCTGCAGTTGCAATTACGCTGCAAACCTGTATATTGCGGCTAAATGTGGATGATGCAGTCGAAATTATGTTTGCGATACTGTTGTAAAAAACTCAAAATCCTTTATATTACGGTTGCAGACCATAATTTAGAACTCATTTTTTGTACTAAAGGTATAAAACAATTACAATGCAGGAACCGTACGTTTTCAAGTCTATGCAGGAGAGACAATTCTCTTAAGAATCATCAACAGTGCACTCAATCAAGAACTCTTCTTTTCAATTGCTAACCACAGAATGACTGTTGTTGCTATGGATGCTGCTTACACAAAACCTTCCAACACTAGAGTCCTCATGATAGGACCAGGTCAAACAATCAATGTCCTTGTCACAGCTGATCAACCACCCGGACGATACTACATGGCAGCACGCGCTTACCAAACCGCCATGAATGCTGCATTTGACAACACAACAACTACTGCAATTCTTGAATACAAAAATAGACCACCTTCAAGACCTATTTTGCCGGTTTTACCGTTTTTTAACGACACAGCCACTTCAACTGCATTCACATCAAGGATTAGAGGACTTTCCAAAATTAAAGTGTTTCAAAATGTTGACGTGAGCTTATTGTTCACTGTAGGGTTAGGATTAATAAACTGCACAAACCCTAATAGTCCAAGGTGTCAAGGACCAAATGGAACAAGATTTGCAGCTAGTATAAACAACAACTCTTTTGTTCTTCCTAGAACAACTTCCTTAATGCAAGCTTACTATAATGGTGTTCCTGGTGTTTTTACCACAAATTTACCTCCTGTTCCACCTATACAGTTCAACTATACAGGAAATGTTCCTAGGGGTTTGTGGACACCTATAAAAGGAACCAAGTTGTTCAAGTTGAAATACGGTTCCAATGTTCAGATTGTTTTGCAGGATACTAGTATAGTAACAGTTGAGGATCATCCTATGCATGTTCATGGGTTCCATTTCTTTGTAGTTGGTTCAGGTTTTGGAAATTTTAATCCAAGGACTGATCCTGCTAGGTTCAACCTTGTGGATCCACCTGTGAGGAATACTATTGGAACACCTCCTGGTGGATGGGTGGCCATTCGTTTCAAGGCCGATAATCCAGGTATAATGCATTTATGTTACTCATATACAAAGATGCCATGTGCTCTATAGCACTGACACGACACTGACATGTGTGATACCTTTCAATTAATTAATTTCTTTTAAATTATTACTGAAGTCAACGTGTCAGTATCATGTTCGGTGTTCGTGTCAGTGTTTTAAATCATGGTCGCGGTGTCCGAATATGTCTCTCCTGCATAGTTTATACTAGGCTCTTAGCATTGTATGCATACTAACCAAATGTTTGTTTATTCATTGTTGTGAATCAGGAATTTGGTTCTTGCATTGTCACATAGATTCACATCTCAATTGGGGTTTGGGAACAGCACTTTTGGTAGAAAATGGAGTTGGCCCATTACAGTCAGTGATACCTCCACCACCAGATCTACCTCAATGCTAAAAGCATTATTATTAGTCCTAAATTATATGTCACTCAATTATGTTACTCAATTATTGCTCTTTTAAATACTTACCATATAGATTGTATTTCTTTTTGTTATGTTTCAAGGTCCATAATTGTACCAAGGGGTCAGTTGGGATTTGAGTATTTACTGGTTGTTAGTGTTTTTTTTTATTGGGTTGTAACTTTTTAAGATTTTTAAAGGGAAAAAAATGTGTGATTTCTCATCAGTAATATTAAGAGTTTATTATCCTTTTTAATCTTTGAAGGAGAAGTGTTGCATATCTTTGTTTGCTTTGGTGTTCATTTTTTCACAAAAATCTAATCGGCTGAATCAAAATAGATAATACAAGGAAGACAATACTCAATCCATATCTAATCTACAGAATTCCTTAAAAAAAAAAAATCTAATCTACAGAATTTAAATCAAATTTAACTAAATGCTGCGCATAAACATTAGAAAACATGTAACACGATTTAAAAGGCATAAAAACCATATGAATAGGTCATGATGGTAACTACTAAAGCAAAGATTATAATAATTTTTATATCTCGTCATGTTTAACATGTTTTGATCTAAAATAGTTCGATTGTAACTATGACTTTTAAGTAATTACTTAAACTACGGTTATTCATTACCCACAACAAAGTTTCAAGTGAACTAATAATAAAAGCACCATATTTGATAATGAGGTATTAGGAACTAAGTTTGACTTTATTAGATAAACTTAATTTTAAATTGGATGAATGTATACTTGTAAAGGTACCCCAAAGGATATTGATTCTACATCACCCTCTTTGACAAAAGTTGTTTGCCGCCAGAAATAGAGTATTCTTTGAGAAGCATTATGTCTCTACATGAGATAGTGGAGTTTTGTAGAACTAGAGTATTCTTTGAGAAGCGGTATGTCTCTACATGAGATAGTGGAAGTTATGTAGAAACTTGAATTAAGTTAAATACCACAAAATAGGTCATAATGGTAAATACTTAAACAAAGTTTCTTCTTTGTTACGTGGAAATTTAAACTTCCACAAAATAAAATTTTCTTATTTATAACAATGGTTCCTATCCCAAATTGAAATTTTATACATAAGATGATTAAAAAATTTCAGAACAATTTTTATGGAAAAAATTGTTTGTTATGGGAGAGAGATTGTATGCAAAAAAATAGGAACTTAGAGAGAGAGA
>Ga0315914_1011617_pt1 | contig 10477 bp, 5 predicted proteins | sample MpolenodulesMG_FD_203920 | JGI IMG/M metagenome (GOLD analysis project Ga0315914, IMG submission 203920) | Medicago polymorpha root nodule microbial communities from Los Angeles, California, United States - elongated nodules | ecosystem: Host-associated > Plants > Roots > Nodule | place: USA... | reverse complement strand
TTTGCTAGACTATTCTCATGTTTCGCAATCCTTGTCTAATTTCACTTGTTCCAATATCAAAATTTCTTCTTTCGATGCTTCGCTTTGATATTTGTGATGATGAATTAACAAGCACTAACCCTTCGCTATCGCTTTATGAGTTTGATACTTGTTAATTCATTATAAAAACGGTGAAATTAGATTAGAAAATATATTTACATAAATTTAGGGTTCGAGGCTTGGTTTGATTAGGATTAGGTCATTAGACTCATCCAACAATCCCAAGGCAAGACGAGTCTACTCACTCACGTTCATTGTAGATATAGAAGAAAAGAAGAAGAAGAAGAACATAAAATAAATGTGAACTTTTATTCAAAGAAACAATTGTCACTTATTATTTCCAAGAACAAAAGATGATTTACAAACTAGATGGCTGCTCTCTTTATAGTCTAACATTGACTTGAGCCCCAAGATTTAAATCACTAAAGTGTTGCACAAGAAAACATGTGCTCTAGGTCAGAAATACTAAAATAAGCAGCTTGTCAAAGAAGGAAAAACAGCAAAAGGGCAATATGGGGCGCGCCTATGCTATATTTTGGCAAAAGATCTTCCAATTCTTTGCACAAGATATTTTTGTATAAGATCTTCATATTTTTACCATGAATCAGCTCCAATTCTCCTTTCTTTTGCTCCAAGACTCAATCTTTTGAATATTTGATCCTGAAATAAAATAACTTGCAATTGAAGTAAAATAGCTCTAAAAGGAAATAAAAACATATTAAATCTAAATAAAATAAACTTAAATATTATATAAAAAACACTAATAATTGACTCATCAAACTCCCTCATACTTGAATCTTTGCTTGTCTTCAAGCAAAATGCATAAACAAGATTAACATATGACAATTACAATTAAAAACTTATGTCTCCTCCAAGACTTTATTTCAAGCGTACACTAATCACAACTTCAAGTATTACTTTTGAACTTTATTCAACCCAACAACAAGTCTCAAACGAATGTGTGTGTGGTCCAACCCTTTTCTTGCTCCTGTATAAGAGATATTATGAGGAAACAGGTTCTAACCTTAACACTAAACAAATCAAGAAAAGTTCTTTCTTCATTTCATATATGAGAGATGGGAATTATTTTGATCATTTGACATTTTACACATTAAGAGGGATTGCAGAAATTAAGGTTGGGAGACACCATCTTCACGTAGGAAGTCAGGTAAGGCAACTCCTTCCTAAAATTAGTGATGCCCCCCGTAGAGTCAATGATGCCCCCTATGTATGTATTAGTTTTATCCCCTTTTAGAAGGAATTACAGAAGCTAGTTAGTTTTAGAGACAACATCTTCACGTAGGAGGTTAGGTAGTGCAGCTCCTGCCCCCTAGAGTCAATGTTGCCCTAGAAATAATTTTGCTTCTGACCCTCTTTGTTTGATCTTTTTATTCCCCACGCAGACTTATATTACTTTTACTCTGAAGACTTTTAAGGGTCAATTTACCATTAGAGTTAGAACGTGCTCCTTAAAATACCTACTCATACACTTACTTAAGGACTGCAACTTTGTGCTTTTCTCTTTGGAGAATTTTCACAATAAAACATGATGTGGGTATAGCAAGAACACTTAAAACACAAGAAATTACTTTCATGTACAAAAAGAAACAACCATTTTGGAAGAGACAACAAAAAAATTTATGTCATAATTCACAATAAAAACAAGCTGTTTTACATGCCTTTTGCAACAAAACAAAAATTAAAATTCAATTGAGTTTGGAAACACTACGACACTTAACTTAAACAAGACACTTTATTGGCTCCCCCCACACTTGGGTGAAGCATTGTCCTCAATGATTCAAAAAAGAAAAGAAGAGATAAGAGGAAAGAAGAAGGAGGAAGAGGAAGGAAGAGAAAGAAATAAGGAAAGCTCACAATTTTATTGGGGTCCGTAAGGAGGATCTTGGAGATGAAGGTGTTGCATCATGAAACTATTTGTTCAATGGTTCATATTGATGGATTGTAAGCTTTCTTAAATTCAAATATGACTCCACCTATCTCTCATTGTACCTTAACATGTCGGACTAACGGGATGAAGGTAGTTCAGCCTCTCATACTGATCTCTCCCTTAGAGGTGATCTCTTGAATTTGTATAAGGTACGCCGATCAATTCATACATGTACGATTTAGCAATTGTTTGCATCTCATACACTTAATGTCTGTAGAGCATGTCTGCCAGCGTTGCATATAGTTGCATATAGCATCACATTTTGAATTGCATGATATATTTTTGCAGCTATTGTTTAAAATATGAATGAATTTTAGGATTATGAATTAGTGGTTAGTAGAATTACTTACAATTTTTTTATAATAAACCTACAGCTCTAATGACGTTTGGTCATGAACAGATTCAAGCTGCATTTCGCACAGATGAAATTCAAAGAACTCCTCGTACACCACAAGATGAGATGATAGAAGCAATATGCTACTTTCATGAGACAATTTGGAATGGAGTGCCAATTTTTTTGCGTCGTGTAGACACAGCTCTAAAGAACTTTGGAGTAAACGAATATGCACATATAATGCTCCTGTTAACCAACTCTATTCTTAAATGGGAGATTGTGATGGTATATTTATTTTTCCAAAGAAATGAACTAATGAGCACAACTATTTTAATACAAAACCTTAATTTTTCCGCAACTATTCATGTGGTATAAATTCAATTTTCCCCCTTACAATATGTCTAATGGACATTGCAGGTAATCATAGGGTAATTATTTTTGGTTATAATGATGGCTGAAAATTCGTACTTCTCTGCAATTATAACGAAATTTCATAAAGCATTAAGTACATGATTCTTAAATACTTGCTTTTGTCTTCTTTGGCAGTGGTCTATGTGACGTTGCAACACCAAGCTCTGTGTTAGGGCCGATGAGCTGCATATATGCTCAATGAGAGACACAGTACATTATATTGGTATGCATTATTCTGTTCCAGAGGCACCGTATTGGGTCATTCTTCTCAGAGTTATTAGCTAATGGGAACTCTGAAATCCCGGAAGAGACAACCTTCCCAAATGTTGATCAGGTACTATCCTCACAACAGTGCAATACACTGTTAAAAGATAACACCAATGGAATCGTTGTTCCTGAATGGTTACACTCTCTAACGTCCATTTCTTTTCTTGTAGTTTTTGGAACCTCATGAACTGATTTATAGGTCACTCTATGCATGTGGTGACTGATCGATATCAGATGGAAGCCTTCTCGATTTCTTGCATCAAGTTTCTACATTTGGACTTTCACTCGTACGACTAGATTTCTGCCAGGAATCATACAGGAACACTGATGTTATGGATGTAACCACAAAACACTTAAAGATTGGATCTTACCGAGAATGGTCAGAGGAACGCAGGCAAGAATGGCTCTTATCCAAGCTTAGTGGAAAGTGCCATCTATTCGGCCACGATCTCCCTAAGACAGAAGAAATTGCTGATGTTTTGGAAACTTTCAATGTCATTTCAAAACTTCCCTCAGACAACTTCGGTGAATATAACATCTCAATGGCAAAATCCATGTCTGATGTGCTTGCTTTCGAGCTTTTACAATGTGAATGTCACGTGAAGCAGCCTTTTAAAAGTTGTCCCTCTGTTTAAAAAGCTCGCTGATCTCGAGCCTGCTCTTGCTGCGGTCACACGACTTTTCTATATAGATTGGTTACAGAAACCTATTAATGGAAAGCAAGATGTTATGATAGGATACTCAGATGCGTAAAGATGCCGGCCATCTTCAGCTGCTTGGCCACTGTACATGGCTCGGGAGGAGGTCCAACTCATCTTGCTATATTGTCGCAGCCACCAGATAATATTCACTGCTCACTTCGGGTAACAGTTCAAGGTGAAGGTATTGAACAATCGTTTGGAGAGGATTACTTGTGCTTTTGAACACTTCAGTGTTTTACTGTTGCTACACTTGAGCACGTAATATACCGTCCTGTGTCTCCAAAACCGGAATGGTGTGCCTTTTGGATGTGATGGCTGTAGTTGCAACAAAGGTTTAAACATCCATGTAGAGAGGTGTTCCGTTGTGGGCGCTTTGTTTATTTGTGAAGGCATTCTTGATTCTTTTGGTTTTTCACTTTGTTTATTTCGAATTTAAATCCGAATGGTTCACTATCAAGGTATTTCGATTGTTGCATTTTCAATAAATAATAGTTTTAAAGTACATAATGAATATATTTTCAGTTCACACATGGAAGTTAAATAGATCTATCATTTGTTCAAGACTATTGAGATATTTGTGTGTTTTTTCGTAAGATATTTTTAGTATTGATTGTTTTCTCTACAAATCACTCCAGGTTATTTCACCATCTTTATTTGAAGCATTGGGAAAAGATGCGATGTAATGAATTCCAATACAAATCACTGAGACAAATGATTGATTTGGTGGAAAAAATCTCAAGACACTTTATCTATATTGTTCAATTTTACTTTGGAAAACGCTGAAAGGCACGACAAAGAAATTCGTTGAAATTGCACAAACCATTCCTCTTTGTAATTAACCTTGTTAGACAGCTATGCCTTGGCATTTGGCACTTGATCTTGTAGTGAGTTAAGTTTAACTCAACTGATTTAGAGAATAAAACATGAATTTGGAGCATCTTTATGTGTTGTGATGCTTTTTATCGGTGCAACATTGACAATGGCGATGATGGTGCAACCGACAACACAACAATTTTAGATTATGAGTAATTTATAACTTATTATATTATATTTTATATCTCAGTTGATCTTTTATTTTATAATACCATAAGCCAAAAAGAAGAATGTCATTAACCAAGCAATTGTGTGTTCACGAGCATGTCGTGCATGAAATTTCTCGCACCATATAGCAAGACTCTTTTACTTTTATTGAAACCACCTAAACACTTTTATAATACTAATTTTTGTTCAAAAAAATTGTCAATACGAACTTAAATCAACTAAGTAAGGTCTCTGTGGCTACGATATTTTTATTTGTTTGATAAAAACTTGCATACTTACCACTCTGCTAAGGAAACTGTAACGGAATTCAGACCTTCACTAGGATAAACATAGATCTACTCCAAGATAAGTAAATGGATTCAATAAGAAGAGGTGTAACCATAACCGGAACTCAGACCATTATTAGGATGAACATAGAAGATTGAATCTGTATTAGAAATTAGCGAATCAGAGAAATTGATGAAGATCGTGAGCCAAAAACATTGAAATTCACAAGAAAATGATGAAGAACCGAGAAATCTTGCAAAACACCAAAACCACAAATTGAGAGAAAACCAAGAAGAAAACTTCAGAATATTGAAGCATCGACAAAAACGAACAATTCAACAAGAAAGTGCGGAAAAACGCATAAAAAATGCTGAATTATGATGAAGAAAGATGAAAACACAACATAAAACGAATCCCAAATTCGGTTAGGATGGTATTAACTTCTCTCTCTAGAGAGAGAAAACTGATACCATATTTTGAATTGAATGAAATTGAGAATATTCTTTTGAATTAACAAGAACTTAGAATCAGTAATTTTAGACAATTTTTATTGTACTATAAATCACCAAGTACTACTCTATAATTGTGCTACATGACTTGCACTACAAGCTACTCTTGTCTTCATCCTTATTTGCCTCTTTTGGCTTATGGTGTTATACGAAGCTAACATATTTTGATAAGACTATATCATCTATTCATTATTAGATAAATTCAACGAATCTGCTACAATTGATTGCTTATATGTGTCCAGTTGTTTTATTAGGAACTTTTAGACTACACTTTTGGTCTCCTACTTTTGGTCTATACCATATCTTCACTTTTCATAATCCACAACCAAAAGAGCCTCACCATCAACAAATATGATGAAAAAACCAATATTAGAGCTCCAACTACTGCATGATGTACTGCCAACACCAACAAAAATCCAGGCTTAGTGTTCTAAGTCCTTCCCAAAGGACATCGAGTTCCACTATCCGGTGATTCTATGCGCGAAAATGTCGTTCGAAATTGATCACATTGAAGATTTTAGATCAGGGTCATGCTCTTGAGTCTTGACTGAAAAAGGGATCAAATTCCTCATCATGGTTTTTCCAAATGCCATAACAAATTTTATAGTTGCTGATGTTGTGTAAATTCAGCCATGCCTCTCAGATAATTAAGGTTGCTACATTATTACTAGTTGCCAATTAATGTTCTTTATTAGGATGGAGAATATACTCCACTCCTCATTTATTCAAGACTATTGAGATATTTGTGTATTTTTTCGTAAGATTTTCTTAGTATTAATATTTTCTCTTCAAATTATTCCTGGTAATTTTATCATCTTTATTGCAAGGATTGGAAAAAAGATGCGATGTAATGAATTCCAATACAAATTATCAAGACGAATGATTGATTTGGTGGAAAAATTGAGTAACAAATTTTGTTATTTTGTTTTATTTTTGAGGGAAAATTATTTTTTTTGTTGACATTTAACGAATTTAATCTAATAAATAATCAATAATATTTTCAATTTCATAAATTCATAGTACTAGTTCAACGAGTCTTATAATATATCAAGGACCAAGGGAGTACCACAAGGGTCTAGTAAAGTGTTTGGTGCACTATGTGTGAATATTTTAAACTCATGTACTGAATTTAATGGAGGGGATGAGTAATTCACCTGATGAAAAGTTAATATATATATATATATATATATATATATATATATATATATATATATATTTTGTTGCCCCAATACTCTAAAATGATGAAGAATTGTGTCAGACGCGTATCTGACACCGACACATTCCGATACATTCTGATACGCGTATCGGAGAAGTATCAAGCAATTGATATTTATTTATTTTAAAAAAAAAATAATCGATACGTGTCAGATACGACTAACTTAATAAACTGATACTTTCTCGGGTATTAATTTTTATTTTTTCCTAGTTCGCAACTTTTGTCTTACTTATTTCCCTTTTAAAAATTAATAATAAAAGAATAAGAAACAAAAAATACATAAAGAATAAAATAGTCTGGTTGTGCCATAAAAAACAGATTTCCCCTTCTAATCCAAAAAAATTAGGGTTTCTCGTCACTACCTAGCGATATATATTCACTCTTATTACCGCCGATTGCCTCAATCTCAACATCAATTAGGGTTTCTCATCACCACCTAGCGATATTTATTCCCTCTTATTACTATTGTTTGCCTCAATCTCAACATCAATTAGGGTTTCTCGTCACCACCTAACGATATTTATTCCCTCTTATTACCGCGAATTGCCTCAATCTTAACATCAATTAGGGTTTCTCGTCACCACCTAGTGATATCTATTCCCTCTTATTACCACCGAGTGCCTCAATCTCAACATCGCATCACTGATTCCCTACATCAATACCTCTAGTGAGTTCTATTATTTTTCTCTTCTCTCAAATGTTATGTTTCTTTTGTTCTTCTCCCTTCTCTAATTGGGAAAAAAAATGTTTGTTCAATTAGGGTTTCTCGTCCCACATAGCGATTTTTATTCCCTCTTATAACTACTGATTGCCTCAATCTCAACATCAATCAGGGTTTCTCGTCACCACTTAGTGATATCTATTTCCTCTTATTACCGCCGAGTGCCTCAATCTCAACATCGCATCATTGATTCCCTACATCAATACCTCCGGTGAGTTCTATTATTTTTCTCTTCTCTCATGATATGTTTCTTTTGTTCTTCTCCCTTCTGTAATTGGGAAAAAATTGTTTGTTTTCAATCTCAATTGGTGTCAACTATTAAATAGTCAACAATATACAATTTTTTAATAGTATTAATGATGTTCTCTATTGATGGTACTGATGATGTTTAGGTATATTCTAATTTTTGCCAAAAAAATATGTAATTGTCACTTTTTTTGATCATTTTCATTGATGTGAATGTTTGTGTATTGTCATTTTTTTAGTTGTTCTTATACATTGTTCACTTATATTATTAATTTTAAATTTAATTTTTTAATAATGTACCGAAGGCCGTATCATATCGGGAATTTTGAAAAATTTCCCGTATGACCGTATCGGCAGGGGTGGCGGCTGAGGGAACCACTTTTGTAGGGGAACCAAAAAATTATTATTTTAGTAAGTAGTGAGTTATATGTAGGGTATATCAAATGAGAGCACTACTTATTGTGAGAGATGAGAGGAGCTATCTATGTCCATTAGATCTAATTTAACCGCTGAGATTCAAAGATCACTTTTAGTGAAACACGTTACTTCTATTTCCAACAAAGTATGTAGCCACGCCCACTCATGTCCCTTCTTTCCTCCGTCGTAAAAACAACAGTTCCTTTCTTCTAAACCCAAAAAACTTTTCCTTTACTTCTGCTCTCATGGAAAGTACACTAACATCTATTTCTCTGTCTCTCTTCTCACCTTCACTAGGTCCACCATAAAGCTTATTGAGGAAAAAAAATTTGACTTGAGCTATTGGGAAATTAGATCAAGGTTGTCGCCGGATAATAGACTTTAAAATTTCAAGAATGAAAAAAAGCATCTGCTGATCAATAGCAACAGGGATAGATTAAAAAGACGACTTTCGATTCCGTTGTAACTGGATAGATCAGTTCATTCTCATCATCACTTTTCACTGGAAAACAATTGATACAAACAAAGGGGATTGGGTTAGAGACTAGAGAGATCTTTTCTTGCAAACATTGTTTCTATATTCTGACATCATCAACCTTTTCAAGTTTGTACTCACTGTTGTTAGAGTTGTTGATAAATTAGTAACCAAGGGTTTCCATTCGACAAGCTTGCTTTTCTTCGGCATCAATTCTTTTTTTTTTTTCAAAATTAAACAATTAAAAATTCAAAACACAAAATAGAAGTTAAATAAAATCATTATAAAAATTAAAGGGTTCAATCACAAGCTCCCTTTAATTGCTATTGATTAGCAGATGCTTTGCGGTGGACGTAGTGAAGGTGAGAAAAGAGACAGAGAAATAGACGTTAGTGTACTTTCCATGAGAACGGAAGCAAATGAAGAGTCTTTTGGTTTAGAAGAAATGAACTGGTATTTTGACGGAGGAAGAGTGGGCGTGGCTGCATACTTTGTTGGAAATAGAAGTAACGTGTTTCACTAAAAGTGATCTTTGAATCTCAGCGGTTAAATTAGATTTAATGGACATGGATAACTCCTCTCTTCTCTCACAATAAGTTGTGCTCTCATTTGATATGCCTTGTATGTATGTATGTATGTTTGTTAGAGAGGGAGAGAGAGAGAGTACATGTATATTTCAGTTTAAGATTAATTCTATTTAAAATATATTTTTAGAAAAATTTGATGATGAATAGATCTTTTGCAATAAAAAATGCAAGCAAAAAGACAGTCACATAATTAAAACGGCACAACTTTATTGATTCGTTTTGAGTACCAAAAATCTTAGGACTGACTTAGCGTATCGGTATTATATCGTATTTGTATTGTGTCAGGTATCAGGACTTCAAAGTCTTTATTATTTGTAAATTGTTTTATTTTTTTTTACAATCATTTGTAAGTTGCTATGAACGATATTGTACCATTATTTTTTATTTAACCAAAAATAAGAAATCATGAGCTGGATTCTAATTTATTATTTTGTCAAATAAATAAATTAAAATATACAGAGGAAAAGAAAAACAAAGTGGAGAAAATTACATATTAGTAGCAACCCTTGTCATCAATTCTTGTAAAAAAAAAAAAACCTTGTCATCAATTGCAAATTAATTGAACCATTCAAAGAAAATAGTTGCGACTGATTCAACTTCAACTTCAACTTCAACTTCAAAAAATAGAATATTATAGAAATTAATTAGTAAGAAAGAAATTATTTGCGCTGGAATGGTAATCTTTGGGATGCTAATAGCAGTTCCAGGTTTAATACACAAAATATTTCCCTAACCCATAAGTTTATGATCATAGATGAAAAAGTAGTAAGCAAAAAAAGCCGATCACAATAACATTATTCACAGACTCTTTTTTATTTTATTTTGAAGGATTCACGTGTTTGAAATTGTAAAACTACTTCTGGTTTGAATTGGTTGGTTAAGATCCACATCATCATTTCTGTCACATTTCCTTTTCACCACCACCACTCTCGTCGTCGTCATCTTCATCATCATCATCATCGTATATTGTAACGGTAAGATCCCACATTTTCTTTTTTAAACTTGTTATTTATTTATTTTTCATACATTTTGTTGATGGTTAATGTTTGTTACAACTATATATGTTCATTTTTGTAACCACCAAACATAACAACCTTACAACATTGTTACTAGCTTCTGTCAAAGCAAACAACATTGTTAATTGTTTTCTTTTTTCTTTTTAGTTTTATTTACTAGGTTCTTTTTATTTTTCAAACCACATGTTAGAAATTAAATCAAGCATAACTCTAGAAGACTTGAGAAGTGGGGCACCGCCTATGTTCTCTTTATCACCACTGTTTTGGGAATTACTTAATGCA
>Ga0315914_1011613_pt1 | contig 10483 bp, 4 predicted proteins | sample MpolenodulesMG_FD_203920 | JGI IMG/M metagenome (GOLD analysis project Ga0315914, IMG submission 203920) | Medicago polymorpha root nodule microbial communities from Los Angeles, California, United States - elongated nodules | ecosystem: Host-associated > Plants > Roots > Nodule | place: USA... | reverse complement strand
AGAATAACCGACTGTGGTGCTGGCACAAGGGAAGAAAATCAAAGTGGATAGTGTCATTGTGTGGCAGGCTTACTTTGGGGTTGATTATAATCATGTTTTTAGGATTAAAATTACACAATGCTAAGTTTCGTGATTTATTCGGGACTAATTTAGTCGCGATAAATAGCAGCACCCAATTAACATTGACACGAAGAATTTATGTATCATAGTTCAATTACTTTAAACTATTCAAAAAGTGTGGCAAAACTACTCTATAACCAAACTATATAGACCGTACGTGCTTGTTCATGGTTCAATGTTTTGAATCATCGTTGGTTCGATTATGTGTGGATTTTTTTTGTTGACAGAAATTATGTGTGGACTTGATGCACAATCTTTAAAAAAAACACAGTCGGAGTCATTGTGGAAATGATATTTATACAACTATTTTGGTATAATTTTTTCTCTCATATTCATATTGTACTCTTATTTACTCTTTTTTTTTTCTCTATTCTTTTTGACCAATAAGAAGTGCGAAGAAGAAGGTTGTCCCAAAAGTTATCACAAAATAGTTGTACAAATATCATTATTTCTTTTTATAAGGGCATAAGAAAGCAATAAAATAATATATTAAACTTAATCAGTAAGAAAAAAATAACACTAATTTTTTTTGTCAAGAAATAACATTAATTTTTATTTACCTAAAACATAAATAAAGCACCCCAAAATAATAATATTTGATAATAATTTTTAAGAAAGTTGAACTCTACAATGTTTTAAATAGTCAAACTTATTCATAATAGAATTATTTTGAAAAAAGAAAATTTCATAATAGATTTTGTATCAATAAGACACAATTTTATTTTTGAAACGACAAATATTATTAGAGGTTAACTTGTGCACGACACATCAAGCTGTACAAAATGGAAAACCTTACAAAGATGTCATACATAGACAAAACATCAACGGAAAAACAGCTAAAAACGAAGAGGACAATAGACACCCCGACTAATAAGACACAATGTCTTTTTTAATATAAACAATTAACTTGTTTGAAAGAAATTCTTGGATTATATCATTTACGAGTGTTGTTTTACAACTTATAATGTCATCAAAGAAGACGAATAAGTTTGTCAATCAAGAGATAATTTATACTTTTGTAAAAAAAAAAAAAATTGATAATTTATACTTATTTTTTATAAATAAATTTATTTGAGGTGGCTTAATATGTATCTCAAGCAAGTCATGCTAAAATTCATTCATACAAAAGTCCCAATTTCCAAGAACTTATTTGTAACGGTGGATTTCAAAATGAAATTAGCCGATCGTAAACTCATTCTAATAATTCCCGCCAAAGTCCATACACACTTTTCACGTAATAAAAAAACAAAACAGCAAAACAAAAACGCTCTTATTCATTCACTGTCTTGTTCTTTTCCATTTCTGCAATCACATATTGTGAAATCAAAAACCCTAATCCAACCATTCCATGGCGACCAGATCCAGAACCCGTGCTTCTTCCTCTGCCGCCGTGGCCACCGCATGCACTTCCAAACCAATTCAACAGGTAAGCTTCAATTTCCATTGTTTATAATGAATTGTTATTTATTTGCATGTTAGATCTTGTGAATACTGATATTGTTTGTTAATTATAAATATTATAGGATGAAAATGAAATCAAGAAAAAGGTGTTGGTGAAAGCCGATGAAACAGTGACCTTAGAGAAAGATGGTTTTCACTTTGTGGTAGGAGCATTGGTTGAGGTGTGTGGTGATGAAAAAGGTCTCAGAGGGGCTTGGTTTCTTGGCACCATTGTTGAATTAAAGCGGCATTTTAGGTTTGTTGTCGAGTACGAGGCCCTGGTCGATGATGATTCTAAGCCTTTGAGGGAGGAATTGGATATCCGCCATATTAGGCCCCGTCCTCCAAAGACTGATGATGTTGCTGAGTTCAAATTTTTCGACGAAGTTGATGCTTTTTACAATGATGGTTGGTGGGTTGGTATTGTTACTAAAGTTCTTGGGGACTCCAAGTATGTTGTGTTTTTCAGGAGCTTCAAGGAAGAGATGGAGTTTCATCATTCTCAGTTGAGGCTGCATCAGGATTGGATGGATCGCAGATGGGTCATGGCTTCTAAGGTATTATATATATATGATTGCAATGTTTGATCTTTTGATTATGCAGATTGACACTTAGTGCATGCTTGGATAAACAATATATTTGCAGCTTATAGCACAACCTTATGTATGAGCTTGCGTAAGATAACATTAAATTGTTTTTTAAGCTATATCGAGAACTTGTGAAAATAAGTTGACAAAGCTTATGAAATTTGTCAAAAGCTGTTTTCATAAATTCTCCCAAAGAGTCTCACAAAACTTACGGCAGTAGATAAACTCAAGTAAGTTAATCCAAACATGACCTTAGCTTTAAAACTGGTCTTGAGTTAATTTGGGTTGTAACATTTTGTCAAAATGATTTGTTGCCCTGCGAGGATTGACTTCAATACTATTCTCATGAATATTGTATTGAATTATCGTCACCGCGTCGCATAATCATTTCTAGTTTGTATCAAAGAAAAATCTTATTTAAACAGACTCAATCTTTTCGAGTGTGTTGGATTTCATCCGTGCTGAAATCCAGGGTATAGGGTTGATGTTTTCAAACTTGTGGCTTCTCAATATGAAGCTGCGGTACCGGTTGATGTTTTTAAATTGATTGCTTCTCAGAAAAATAATTTACATTTAATAACACATTAAGATAGTTATTGGATTTAATTCATGTGAGTGATTACATGTGGGTTTGATTTGCCTGTTTTGTCACTTGCTTTTATGGTCTAGATTACTAGAATCTGGACTATCAAAGTTTATTTGTTCAGTATTTAACCAAACTTGCTCTGCTTCTTTTATTGTTCGCTTTAAAATGCGCATTCTTTGAGTAAACAACTACAACCAGGCAAATCAACAATATGAATTAATCCACACCATAAAATCATGTTATATATATACCATGTGTTAGGTTGAAAGATATATTACTATTTACCACTAAATTGCTCTGAATGTTTTGATTTATAGTTTTTTGTTTGTCTCTTAAACTATAGTATTATTCCCTATCCATTCTACTCTCATTATCGATACTTTACAGCCTTTCCTTTCTACGTCCATGTTTGAGTTCAATTCATGGGTATTGTTGTAATTTGAACCGTAGTACTGTATACATATTGTTTGTAACTATAAATATACGGAACTATATTCACTGTATAGGCGAAGAGATAGACACAATTGACTGACTGTATAGTCAAAGAGGTATGACAATTGGTTGAACTACGTGAACAAAGATTATGTCTCATTGTCTTCTATTATGCTATTATGAGAGATACTGCTAGTTATATTTCTCAGTCTATCTATTTTCCTCGTAAGCACTTGTTCAATCCTATTTGTTGACTATACACGGCTCAATATTTAGTGTATGTTTAGTATCACAGTAAGTATACCAGAATCACAACAATTCACCGTGATTTTGCAGAATTAAAAAGTGTAGCTTTTGAAAAATTATGGTGAGTCACCGTGATTCTGACATACTCACCGTGATACCAAACATAAGTTACATTTTTTGGTTTTATACAACATTGTTGGGTCTTGTGACATTGCGACTGTGTAACACATAACAAAACATTCCTTTATTTCATCCATACTATTTGGATCCTGTGACTAATATCTGCTTTTATCTCCCTATAACTTTCTATGATAGACTCAAAAGTTAAGATTTGTTGAATCACATGTTCTCCTATTCACCTTCACAATTTACATTATTTTTTTTCAATTTGTTTTACTTCTACCATGGTGGAAATCATGTGTTTCCTAGGCTTGTTACCATAACTTTTTATTTATCTCCTCTCTTGACTCTCCAATAAGTTTATACATTGATCAAGAGTAGTTTGAAAATGGCCATACCACACACAACTACTAGTTTTCTATAGCATTTACTCATGTTAGTGACATTTTATTAATGATATTGTTGAGCAATACTTAATGTTGACATGATGACAAGCAATGTTTTGAATAGTATTTTGCTTCACATTTGTGGCTAGAATGTTAAGGCTTACGAGGCCTTAACAACTACTTTGTGGCTGTAAAAGTATAGAGCAAATTGATATATCCTTGCCTTTCAAATTTACTAAACCATGATGTAGTCTTGCCTCTCCAACATGCAAATACATAATTTAATTTGATGGTCCTAACCTCAAACTTTTGTTTTAAACTATTTCAGGCATTAAAGTTTTGAATGGTGAAAGCAGCAAGAGATTGAAGGGAAAAACCAGGCGCAAACTTTCTGTATGTTTTGGACTCAGTTCCTGCTAGTCAACTTTGAACTTGTAGTTCTCATGGATCAAAACTTTGTACTTGTAGTTTTCATGTATAAAAACTTCAACTCTACTTGATGAGTTAACTTGCATTTTATAGGTTCCGGATTAAGCATCTTGGAATGGATGTGAAGGTGGACCTACCTTCTCAGAACTTGCATTTCATATACTTTCAGATTCTGGTTTGTTGTGTTTTATTTTGTGACTTCTTATTCTTCTTTTCATTCTTCTAATGAATGTAAGGTTTTAAAGAATGTGTCCTTCAATTTATTTTTGTGGAATGTGTGCTTTTATTTATTTCGTTAGGAGATATAGTTAATTTCATATGGGAGCATGATCAGTATGGTAAATTATAGCTGGATTATCTTTGAAGAGAATAAACTTTAATAATTATCTTTGATCATACATCATGATAAATGATTATAATTTCATATATTCTTAGTCTTCAAGTAAACTGCTCCATAAGAGCAGAATAATCAAAGACCCTGAAACATAACAAACAAGCATTGCTGTGTAGCAAGAAATAGAAAGGATTACAATGTACTGAAACATAACATAGTTTTTTAATAAACTTATTTAACAAATAAGCATAATTCAGAATCAGAATCAGATTTAGACCTCTTTGACTTCAACAGCAGCAGCAGTAGCAGCAGGTGCTTCTGCTTCTTTGACTTGATCTTTGTTTTCTTCCTTCACATCCTTAACTTCTTCCTCTATCTCAAAAGCTGAGGCAGGGAATGTTCTGAAAAGTCCTGTAATGGCCCTGAACGTGATTTTACCAGTTGGTGGATCATCCAACTGGATTTCATGAAGTGGAAGCCAAACCAAGAGCTCCTTCACCTTCACACCTGTTAGCTTCTTGATCTTACCAGCTTCAACAGTGGCAGTGACTTCAGTACCATAAGTCACAAGCCTATCAACTTTCTCAAACTTGTGAGTATAGCTTGCTTTCTGCTTAAGCCATACAAAACCACTCTCCCTATGATATCCACATTCTTCAATGTCCTTCAAAGGCAAAAGGCCATTTGGTAGGTTTATTTCCAAGAGAAGTTCCTTGGACTTTGCTTGGCAGATTTCATCTCCATTGTATACCTCTGATTTGGCTCTGATCTCATCGGTAAGAAGATTCATTTTTTCTTTTTTGGTATGTTTGTATCAACTGGGTGAGTTACTTGATTGTGAATGATATTGAAGGATGAAGGGTGGTGTCATATATAGTTATGAATATATCACATTGCCCTTCTATTTCCCATTAATTTCAACAAATGCCATTGTTCTTTAAGAGAAAAGATAAAATAAGAGAAAGACAGTTGGGTGAGAGAAAAATAATTAAATACGTCATTTTTTCATTTTTATTTAGTTGTGGAGATGGGAAGAAATGTGACCCACATCAACATCTTCTCTCATTAAATGGTGGAAAAAAATAAATAAAATATCTACTGAGGAATACAAAATAGTACAAAATGCAAGAAAATAATTTTCTCTTTCAATTTTACATATTCATTTATTTAAATATTTATGTTTGATATTTTCACAAGAATGAAAGATATTATGCCCATTGTTTTTATTTATTCTTTCCACTTTTATTGGTGAAGTTATTATTGTTTTCACCTATCATCAACTTAAAAGTCTTTTCTAATTTGATTACGATGCATGAGAGTGTAATTTTTTATTTTATTTTTAATAAGTGTGTAAAGAAGTTTTAGTCTATCTTTAATTAGTATATCATGAAGTATATATTTGTGTAGGTATTTCAAGAAAGAATATTACAACATAAAGCAAGATGGGATAGGATATTGTACCAAAAAAAAGCAAGATACAATATGATTGAATGTTTGGGCAAATTTGTATTGGTTATTAGTACCTAGTTATTGCTCTCAAAATATATGTCATCTCAAACCACATGTGAGAAAGAGAGAGGAAAAAAAGTTTTGCCGCACAGTCTATATTTATTTTCAAAACATGATATATGAAGAAATATTAATACAAGTGGATCTTACATAGTTACTCCCTCTAATCATATTTATGAACAACCATTCTTTTTTCTAATTTATTGAACGTGAAACAAATATTTGTTTATAAATATCATCAGAAGGGATACACGCAGCCAATATAATTATATTTAATAATTTGACTAACCAACCTGTAACTAACACAATTATAACTAATCAGTATGCATACATCGATTTTATTCTCTTGATAGCTGCCTTGCAACTTAGAATAAAAAAGCTCTAGTCTAATTACTCTCTTCATTCCATTTTAACCGAGCTTTTTTTCATTTCACACGTATTAAGAAAAATTGTATAAGTGAAAGAGAGAGAAAAATAATTTTGAGTGTCTTGTTAAGTATTAGTGCATTCTTTCTTATCATAAATGCAAAGTAGAATATATTGAATTTAGAGTGATGAAAGTAGTATTAATTAGAGTTCTAATTAGAAAAAAGTAATTATTATTGTATTGAAAAGTGAAATTGATCAACTTTTATATAACAATATTTTTTTATAAATGACTCATTATTATAGGACGGACGAAATAGTTCGGAATCTATTCTACTAGCAAAAAATTTTTCCTTCGTTTTAACAAATGGCCAAACGTTGTATTAATGATGAAGTATAGACGAGTACTTGAAAGAATCCTCAAATTTTATGAAAATGTTACATGAACAACCTTTATTCACACACCCCATTATACACCCTATGTACTAGGGATATTTTGGTAAATTCATCTCACAACCACACTTTCTCTTTTATTTATGTGGGGACCAGGTTGTCACATGTCAGAATTTTGTGTGGGAAAAAGATAGGTAGGCATTCTTTTTTATGTACCTCTCATGTACAACCCCATGTAGTAGGGGTATTTTAGTAATTTCACATCATATCATCACACCTCTTTTCATATCTTCTTCAATGTTTTTTCCACATGTCACAATTGTGTGTGGGTGTCAAATGGTGTATACCATCTAAAGTGATCCATGAATAAATGCTCTTTTGTGCAGGGGTAATGGGTGTATTGTCACATGGGGGTGTACATGTATCACCATTTTATTAGGATCAAATACATTATGGTTGTCAGAGAAAGAGTCGGTTCACAACTCAACAAATGTTGTCTTGAGTAGTCAGAATTTTAGACAAATAACTATTTACCACACTACCACACAATTAAAATTCACGTTTAATAATTGCAGATTTTTTTAGGGAAACGTTTTTTTTGTTCGAACCCCGAACCTTGCATGCATTGTCCATACCAACTGGGTTAAGTTCAGGAAGACTTAGGGAAACGTTTAATATATGAAGAAATGTGAAAAGAGAATACTTAGCACAATAACTTTTTTGATAGAGATTTAAACATTGATTCGTCAAGTTGTGGAGACTAACACGTTTAAATGGAACCAACTAAATTGGAAAATTTTGGATATATGTTTTTTTTTTTTGACAGGTTTTTGGATATATGTTATTCACTACAACTTTGGAGTCTGTTTCGATATCCATATTCACCATATTTTGCCCTCTTGCCCATTGCATTGCAGATGGAGAAATGATATTTCTACAACCAATTTTTGACAATTTTCTCTTATACTTACATTACATTTTTACCTTCTCTCTATTGTTTTGATTTTTATACTAATACTTTATTTTCTTTATAAATTTATAGTTGTCTCATAAGTTGTGATATAAATTGTTATTCAAACAACACAACTCTTGCAAACAAGAACCCTATGGTTTCACCCATATCTACATCGAGTAAAGGAGTAATCCACACATTTTGCTATGACAAATTTCCTTCTACATCTTATATACAACCTCCAAAACCGACCTTGTTGAGGAAAGTGGAGAAGTTTTTATCATTTAACTTTATGTATGCTTTAGTATCTCTATATGATTTGGTTAGATTTGAGTCGATTTTGAAAAATAAATCTTAAATCCGATTTGATCGATTTTCATGGAAGGGTATTCAATTTATTAAAATAATTATTCCATAAATTTTATTGGAATTAATCCCATTCCTATCTTTCCTTGCCTTTATGATGCAGCTGAAAAATTAATGCACAACAATAATGGGAGAAGTTGAGTTGGAGAGCAAAGCCAATAAGAATGCCTGACGCGAAATGTAGTTGGAAGGTGTGGCCTATTTATTCAGGGACACGGTGGTAAGTTAACCACAAACCATCTTCCACTACATGTATCACCACAAGCATGCATCACATCATATTTAATTAAATATTAACATTGCTTAGAAATAATTGTCATTTTTAAATAATTGCCATTTTCCATTAATAGCTCTAGATAGCAGATAAATTGATAGTTGAATGTATTTAAGCGTGTAGATTGTTTTTTTAAAGACAAGTAATTTAATGATTATAAATTCATGGTTAAGATGAATAAGAGGGAAATTCAAAGTTTAAACTCTAACTCTGCATATATTATGTGGTGTCCAGTAACTTTACCAATTGAGTTATGTTATCGAAAATTTGTAAATTGAATTTTAATTATGTGATTAAAGTAACTTTTGAACTAACTAATACGTGTAAAATGATATTTATTAAGATAAATTTCAAAATGAAACTCGACCTATGTCATTTTTTTTTTTTTAAAAAAAGAAAAATTATTATCAATAAATTATTGACCTATAGCAATATTGAAAACGAGTGACCGACAATTTAATATCTTCATAAATAAAATTTAAATAAGCATACAATGTAACTAAGGGAAGGGCAATAAATGTTGGGCTCACTTTTATTTTGTTGTTGCCCTTTGCTTATAGAGTAAGCAAAAGATTTACTCCGAAGAGAAATATAAGTATTTTTGGATAATTTGTAGGACAATCCTATCTCTTATTTATATTTTTACTTTTTCTCTTTATTGTTTTTGTCTAATAAAAAAAAAGTTGTCACGGTAGTTTTTAGAAATAGTTGTATAAATATCGTTCATTATACTCCGAATTAACAAGTTTTTGTTGAAAGAGGTTTCTGCGAATGTTTCGAATATAATTACCTTAAGTGGAGAGAATCCGTAAAAGAAAAATATATATACTCCAATGAGAATTTATGGCATAAATTTGTACTGTTTATTTGTATGTATAAATTTCATGGTAAAAAAATCTGTGTACATGTTTTACTTATTTATTTACACAAGGTGTTTGTGTATCTAAAAATATTTGATTATAGTAAAATATGTGTGATTAAGATATTTAAAATATAAGAAACAGATTGATTTAGAACTTTCTGGATTTCATGGTTTACATTTAAAAAACAGTTTATTGATAATAGTTAAAATTTAATTTGAATCAAATACATAAATCATTTTATCTTCGAGGAAATGACTTAAAGATTTTTGTAGATATGATTACTGATAACTGCAAATTTAGTGAGCCTATTCCTACATTGATTCAGCATATACAAAAGTTCTTTATACATGTTTATATAGAATAGAAATATAAGGTATTCGATTATCTAAAAAAAGAAATATAATGTATTCTATGATATTTAAACACTAAATAAATTCTTTTGAGCTACTAAATCAAAGAAATTTGGATTATTAAATATTGACATTTAAAAATTTATAAAAAATAAATTATGAGTACGAGTGAGATCCATTTAAACACTCAAATGAAATCTGAGAGTTTCATTGTAGATGCTATGAGTTTCAAATCTAACATTTCATTTTTAATAAATTTTGCAACAAGAAGTTGCGGCTTAATTGATGGCACAAACAGAGCTTGTGAGAGGTCCATTCGGTTCAATTTCCACAAAAAATCCTCTTAGTGAAAATCGAAGGACAATAATTGTGACTAAAGACCCGAATATAGATTAAAATCATAGGTATAATGGCTTGTATGCATATTATGTGACTCATTAAAAGATCAAATACGATTACGGTGGAATTGTGCCAAAAAGAGCCTAACCAAAGCCGAATCTTTTTTTAGCTCTCCGTTTGGTTTGAGAATTGGGAGGGGAGGGAAGGGGAGGGATTTTAACGGAGGGGAGGGGTGGGGAGATATTTTAATTGAAAACGTGTTTGGTTCGCAGGAGGAGGGGAGGGGAGGGGGAGGGATTTTAAAATTATTTTACTGTTTTACCCTTAAACTTAATTAAATAAAAGAAACTACTTGATTTTACAATTTCAGAGACCAATCAATGACAAACAC
>Ga0315914_1011610_pt1 | contig 10485 bp, 5 predicted proteins | sample MpolenodulesMG_FD_203920 | JGI IMG/M metagenome (GOLD analysis project Ga0315914, IMG submission 203920) | Medicago polymorpha root nodule microbial communities from Los Angeles, California, United States - elongated nodules | ecosystem: Host-associated > Plants > Roots > Nodule | place: USA... | reverse complement strand
TATAATTTAATTTTTTGGAACCTTTGAAAAACAACATCAAGATTAATTTCTCTAGTAGGCCAATTTTCAACTAAAATTTAATTTGTTTAGTTATAAAATTGTCCCAATTTCTTTGATAATAAATATCACCAATATTTTTAATATTAGTGAGACACATTATTATGTACAAAGGGCCCCAAAAAATATAACCAATTTCTTCGAGAATAATTTTGTGGCACATTATTAAGAAGAAAAAAAATATGGAGGGTGTACATAGAAATCTTTGAATAAACGGGGGTATATATAATAAATTACGAGAAAAGGGCCAAAAACTTTAACAAGCTTCAGCCCAGCCTTTCATTATAAAAATGTTTGGACCTTTCAGTGAACTTTACTATATACACCCCACAAAAATCAAATATTTCTACATACACTCCCCATCTTAAATTTTTTTGTGGGCACCCTACCGGCATGGGCCCTAGACCGTCGCACCCCCGACCTATGCCTAGGGCCGGCCCTGCTTGCGGTCTTGCTTATTGGTCTTTCTCTTTGATACATTCATCTACATACACACAAGTTGCGAATATTATATAAATAAATCTCAAATGGGACGAAGAAATAGTTGGATTACAAGTTCTCAGCCAGCAACTTGCTTAACACAATTAGTCTAGAAAAAAATCCTATATGTAAAAGTAAGGTTCCTTTGACACCAAAGTCAATGAGGCATTCTTCTTTCTCTGGAGATCAATGTGCCAAAACAGACTATGCTCCACATTCAGAAGACATCAATTAGTTATAGGTCCTATTCCAATCGCTGCCAAGTTTCAAGGAAACAGTGTTTGAAATGGAATGGACGTTTCAATGAAGGTCCGCTACGAGAATAGGACCTATAACTATGTGGTGTCTACTATCGAATGTGGAGTGTAGTCTGTTATAACACATTGATCTCCACATAAATATGAACTGACTGATAGGGTTTGAAAATAGCAATTGTCAAGGGACATACATGAACATAGGTTAAGTGACAAGTTGGATTTTGTTGTTTTGGATTTGTGCTGCTAGGGTATGACAGACAGGTAATTTCTAACCATGCCAATAGTCTAGTTATGAAAATCAATGGTATCTGGGCTAACTCGTTAGATTTATTTTGTTTTGATCACTTTTAAGAAATTGAATTGCATATTTGTTAGTTAGCCAACACTTGAATTTAAATCACGAATATATAGAAAATGGATAATTTATTTTGTATGTGATTGTTGAGTGTTGACTTGTGTGATTGTTAACTTCGAATTTTAACATGTTTCCAGGTAGCCAGCTTGCATCTTGAAGTGGATAAATGGTATGCTTTTCTCTAACCATAATTTTTTTAACTTTAGTTGTCCTTGAATTAAGGGTTGGCTGGATGAATAACTCATTTAATCTTTTGTCTCACTATCAAGGAGAGGACCATTTTTAATTCGATCGTGTTGTTTACTATTTTCTCGTATGGATATCTTTTGACTTCTTGGATTGTGAAACTAGCTAGTACTCACCTTTGGGTCAGTTCATACAAGGTTTTGCTCTGACTTCAATCAAGTCTTCCGCTAGTGGGCGGTGGAATTGACCCACCAAAAAAAAAAGCTTCTACTCACCTTTGCACAAGCTTCTTCATTGCATTTTGTAAATCATCTACTAATTATTTAATTGTGTGGTGTGAAAATATATGCAGGGATCCATTTGCTAGTGCGAGCAAGACTAAGAAGAGGGTTAAGATTGAGATAGCTAATTGTAGTGCCATTAATTATTGATAAGGAAAATAACTAAGGGATTAATTTTAAAATGTTTCTATACCAAGACCTGTTGGTGGAGAATGGGTTTTATAAAGTTCACATGTTGCAAACTTTTGGAGGTTTTCCTCATAAAAGTGTGACTTGGAAGTCACTTTATTAGGCTGCTCTCTTATGTTAAATATCATGATAATTTGCAAGTTGTAACTTACTAGTTCAGAAACCTATTGGAATTATTTCTCATGTATGATACAATTAAAATAAAAGACTAATCAAGAGTGGCAAACTAGAAATAATTATTTTCTGTAATCATTAAGAAAAGCAAAGGATATTTTTCAGAGCAGGGGCTGGAGCAAGAAGTTGCAGGTGATCATCAGGTTGTCTTAAATATTTTGAAGGCCTAGTTGTAATTGTAGATCCTCAAAATTTTGGACGCCGGAATTGGTATATGCCGGATTTAAACCTTTAAAAATTGGTGCATGTAGGAATTTGAGCCCTTAAACACTAAAGCCCTCAAAATTTTGAGACTCTGTGCTGTAGCCCAGCTTGCACAGGCTATGAGCCGGCCCTGGTGACGATATACCTTTGAGTAAATTTATTATGTGTAATCTTTTTTAAGTTTGTTAATCTTTATTTTTTTGAAGGAAGAGAAATAGTTTGTTAATCTTTTGTTTGGGTTCCCTGTTAGTTTGTAATTCCTTGCTTGTAACTTGTAAGGGTAGTTTGTTATGATTCTCTTTCAGCATCTGATTATATATTCAGTGTGCACTCTGTAAACATTTTTTTTAATTCAATTTAGTGGTGATTCATCTTTGGTTAACATTGAATATCACATTCAGCTGCACATATTAATAATCAAGGTGTGTTTTTCTTCTACATTTTATGCAGTTGTTAATCATTAGATTGTTGAGCTGATTTTGCTTCCTTTAGTGGTGGACAATTGGATTGAACTCGATTTCATTGTCTAGAAGATTTTCTTTGCATATTAAATCAGTAACTGTGCAAGGTTCATAATTTTTTATCTATATTGTTATCCATGAGCATTAGAAATGGTTGTATAAACCACTTTAGCTTATGAAGTTATGAGACTACCAAGATCTGCATGTACATTAGAAATGGTTGTCTAAACAAACATTCTAGATGATGAAACTTATTTTACAATCTGAATAGGATACAATCATTTGCAGAGGCGGAAGGGGGGATGCTACGGAGCTGATGCGGCAGTAGACGGTTATCCTTCGCCAATGCGAGGTGGTGTACTAGCAAAGACACTCTAACGTTCAAGTCAACGAAGTTTCAAGGTGTTTTTAGGCTTTTCTCAGAATGAGAATATATACCTGATTTTGCATATTTCCTTGAGGCCGCATGAGTGTAGGTGTTTTACCGGTTAGACCATTGTGGCGCGAGGCCAAGATGGCTCTTTGATTTTTTGGAGGGATCATATTCATTCACTCCGAGGCCATATTTAATGTTTTTCAGTTCTTTGCCAATATAGGTGATCGACAACTGTATTTGGAGCCTCATTGAACCTTAGCTTTCAAGTCCGATGATTAGACCTTGCCAGAATCATATAGTATAGGTGGAAATCTTGTTAGTTGACTATTATCTTACATATTTCTTAAATACCCGGTCCTCATCCTGAACACAAACAAGATTGCCTCTAGCAGCATACTTTTGGGTATAACCATTGATTCAAATGGTCATAGATACTATGCACCATCCATTCCAACCCTGCATTGTCCTTTTATTGAATTTTTTACATATATTTTCTTGTGAAGTCGGGAATGAAGCTGAAAATAATTTTTTCATCTCCATGATTTTAACTGCTTTACTTGTGTTCTGTGACAATCAATGTTTCTAACTGCTCAAAAAAAATTATGGCTTAATACATTATTTAGTCCCTTAACTTATTTTTGGTTTTTACTTTGGTCCCTTAACTATAAAGTGTTTCAAACTGGTCCCTTATGTCATGTGCCGTTTATTATTTTGGTCATTTCCGTTAGTTTTTTGATGTCTAATATTTTTAATATGATTATAACCGTTTGATTGCAGGTCCATAGTATACTACAGTGAACCACCCACATCTGATTTTTTTCCTTCTCATCTTCTCCTTCCTTCTTCCGTCAAAAAAAAAAACCATGATAGAACCACCACCACCAATTGATATTCACATATTCAAACACTTTTCACAATTTTTATGTAAACACTGCTCAATTTTATAAATTTCTTCAAAATTGGGAATCTGAGCATTGTACACATTACAATCTAGGTGATACTAGTACAAAAGTGTACTTCGTGAAAGTAGTCACAAAAGTGCAAAGAAAAGTAATGAGGAAGGGTTTAGAGTCACATTATATTTGCTTTTGGTCGGAAACTGTGTGAATGTGAATAGAATCCACATATGATAAGATTGTGAGTTGAAACACAAATTTTGTAATGAAGTTTTCATTGAGAGGCTTAGAATAAAAGAGTTGAAGAAAATGGAAAGGTTTCAAAACTCATACTCATGCATATATTGGATGCACACAGATTGTATAATTTGGACAAATTTGGTCCAAATTGTAGGATTTGGAAATAGTAAATTTGACCAAAAAATATTATAGGACTTTTGAGAACATAAAAAGGAGGAGAAAGTTCAGTTCAACTTAAACACCGGTGCATTAGATCAAGCCTTCGAGTTGGATCAAAATTAACAGCTCTATAGAGAACACCCTAAAACCAACAACATTAATTTAATGTCTTTTACTATCTATAATAATATTTTACACAAGTATCTTTTATCTATGGAACATCTGAATAGGATGGAAAGAGATCTTTTCCTTTTAATTCTTTTCAATGAGAGTTTTACTCTCATTTCAGTCTTATTCACACCAAAAAATTGGCAATGGAATTTTATAATATTTTAAATATTTTTTTTACAACTATGTTTTCACCCCTCAAATTTGAAGTTTTTAATTTAGCCCTTTTAGAGAAGTGGTGTTGGAGATTAAAGAGTAAGAAGAATAGACTTTGAAGTCAAGTTATGGATCATAAATATGGGTTCTAAAATGGCGAAGTGGCTGGTTGGAGAAGCATAGATTCAATGTGGTGAAATGATATTTTTAGTATTGAGAGAGATGTTGAGGTGAGTGGAGGGAGATGGTTTGTCGATAATGTTTCGAAGAAAATAGGGAATGACAACAAGATGTTGTTTTTGCACGAGCCGTGGTTGGGTTGGGAGATGGTTGATGAGCGTTTTAGTAGAATGATTAATTTAACGATGGAGAAATTTTGTGAGGGATATGGTGTCAGGAAAAGGTGTCGAGGGAGGTTGTTGGAGTTGGAGGAGAAATTTGTTTGTGTGTGAGGTTAATGAGTGTAACGTTTTACTGTCTAACATTTCTTTGCAAAAGAGTGTGGAAGATACTTGAATTTAAGATCTTAGCCCTGATGATATGTATTCTTTCAAAGAAGCTTATGTGTTGTCTGTTCCTACAAAGTTATAGATAAATATATTTTTTTTTTTGGGTGATGTTTTATTTCACTTAAAAACTATAATTGCTACTGTGATGCGGTCCAATTCATATTTGATTCAATAAAAACATAATCTTAGTAATTTTTGTTTACTATGTAGAGTCACTTCCTCTGTTTTGTAAACAAATTAAGAATCGCGCGCGAGAGTTTCAATTACACCCCTCATCCCCAAAAGCCAAAACTTTCCTTCACCCTTTCTCGCAATTCAAAACTCAACAGCACTATCATCATGGACGAAACCAACGCAATAACAGAGCGAGTACCTCAGACGCGCTCACCACCACCTCCATCATCGACGCCGAAAAACTCATCTCCAGTCACCGACGAAAAACTCGTCTCCGGTCTCAGCACACTCCTCGTCGCATCAATTCAAGAAGCCAAAGACAAAATCTCCCAAATCGAATACGTTTTCTGCTCCCAACTCTACCCTAATTTCCAATCCACTTCCAAAAACTCCGACGCAAAACGTCGCCGTATCACCGAACTCGAACACGAACTCGACGAAGGCATGACGCTGCAGAAGAATCTCCTTGATCTAATTCGTACGAAAGATTCTTTACTGAAATCGTGCGAGGAGAAGCGGAAAACCGCGGTTGCGAAATTGGAGAGTTGTGAGAGCGAAAACGCGCAGTTGTTAGGGAAAATCGTTGATTTGGATGAGAGATTAAGGTTGAAGGTGAAGGATGTTGAGGTTTTGGAATTGAAATGTGATGAAAATGAGGGTTTGTGTAAGAAATTGGTTGAAGAAGTTGAATTGTTGAAGTGTGAGGTTAAGGATGAGAAATTGAAGAGGAATCGGTTGAATGAAGCGTATAAGAGACTTAAATCTCAACATGTTTATTTGAGGAAAAAGGTTGGTCTTAATGAGGAGAATATGATTAGGGAGAGTGAGAGTGATTTGGGGAAGAATCAGAGTCCAATTGTTGAACAAGGTATAAGATGGATTAATGTTGTAAATGTGGATTAAAGAGAGTTTTTGATGTGTTTTTGTGTTAATTATGTGTTGTGAAACTGTTTTTTTATTGCAGGTGTTGCGTTTGAAGACCGTGATACCGATATGGATGTTTGTGTAAATGCTAAAGTGAAGATTGAAATCCCAGATGAAGATTTTGGAGGTAAATTGAATTGTTTTTGTAATCCATATTGCTATATTATGTGCATGGTTTTAGATTGTGATTAGATATGTAACAATAATTGGAATGAAATGGAATAGAGTTAGGGTCTGTTTGGATTGACGTATTTTAGCTCATCTAATACCATAAGCACTTGTGAGAGGCTGTTCGGGAGTAACTTACGAAAACAGCTTATGAGATTTTCATAAACTGTTTTCAGCCTATTTTCATAAGCCCAGCAGGATGATTTATGAAAATAACTTATAGCTTATACACAAAAAGTTGAATTCATTTTTTCTTTTATCATAGAAATAGCTTATGCATAATCGCTTATGCTATAAGCTGCAAAATAAGTTCTTTATCCAAATAGGGCTTTTAGCTACTTTTTATGTTGTTTTGATACTTTTATGATGTAATGGAGAAAAAATTTGCATCCTGTATCTCAAATTAGAGGGATTGAAAAAGAGAGAATTGTATAGAATGGATTGCATTCTGTTAGGTTTATGATAGGGTAGTAATCTTACCGTGAACCCTTTCAAGCAGTTAATGGGATTCAAAGTAGGAGAGGGATAAAAGGATAATGAAAATTACTGAAATTATTCTCTTCATTCATTTAGGTTTACTTCAATATTGAAAAATAGGTAGTAATAACCAGAAATAGAATCATTGTTCATGATATTTATTTACTACAGAAATTTATCACGTGTTTATACTAAATTGCCAATCATTAAAGCTTTGACTGATAATTGATCACCTAAGGAATTAGGGGTCATTTGTTAGGAAAAATGGGATTTTGAGCTAAGGAATTGGTCTTAGCCTACCTTATTCATTTATCAATACTCAAAATATATAGGTGGGTTGGTTCCTGATTACTCGCATCAGGTGCCAGGTGTGTGGAGGATGTTACAACAAACTAACAGTAAGGGAAAGGGTCTAACATTCAACAATGGAAGTTTCTAACAGACTCTAGGGAATCTTTAAGGCATTACTAGAAATGTGAGTAGAATGGAATCAATTGAAATCTGCTATTCAAGGTGTGCCTTTGAGTGTTTGTGTTGTGGTGTCCTTAGTTGGGCTTCCTTGGACTGTTGATCGCAATACCCATATCAGTTTACTTCATTCTTCTCAAGCGTCATAGTTGCGCTATGACGCTTTCGCATTGGCAGATTCTCTGGAAGCAGTCATAGGCTGCAACGCCATGTTTATATGGCGGGCTTTTGGCTTGCCACCATAATTGGCCATCTATCTTTGGTTTACACTGTTATTCTCTATTTTAAATAGAGTTTAATGGGCATACTCTGTTAGTATAAAACAAATTTACACTGACATCAATGTGAGACCACCATTTTTCCATGTCATACCACCAAATTTACACTGAAATGGAGTAAAGTGGGGTGATGTGGCAAAATAGTTAGTTTTTATTGATGTTAGTGTAAAACTATTTTACATTGACAGTGTGTATCCTTTAAATCCTTTTAAATAATTGGAATATTAGAACCTATTATTACTGTTATTCAGTACATGCCACGTTACTTCATTTCATCCTTGTAATATAGATTGTGAAGTGGCCTTTATTTTGATCCATATGCATCAAGTTGCATTAACATGCATAGATTTTGTTGGCAAAATGCTATGTTGAAACAGTGAAGTGTACAGCATAGGTTAATTGCTCGCCCGTCATCTTCTTTCTATGTTTTCAGGCCTTGAGAAAAGAACTCCTGAAGTTTTTGTTGCTGTGTGTGACATAAATGAAGTGAAGGAAAAGGCATTGGAGGATGACAGAGGAGCCAATTTGTGCCCTCATTCTTCTTCAGGTTTCCATGGTGTCCAAAAATGTCCACCCAGTACAAAATTAGCTTCTGTGTCTGGTACAAAGCGGCCTGCACCTTCCTGGAGGCAAACCCGATCTCATCAAAGTCGAGCAGGCAATGACCTTCATGATGACTTTCTTGATACTCCTCTTGAAAATATTAGAGAGAATTTAAATAAGGATTTGAATAAGGAAGATCTCGCACAACCAATTCAGAAAGACATTAGCATGGACAGCTCAGATGACGAAACACAGGATTTGAACGCCAGAAGCAGTCCCCCGAAGAAGCAATCTTCCATTACAGTGGCCAATAAAAAGAGTTTCAAGTACATTGAGCCAGTGAGAAAGAAGGCTGAGCGCGAAAATTTAAAAGGAGTCGACTGCAAACAATGTAGGAAGTTCTATGAAGCTGTTCTTCCTAATGCTGATGGTAAGGACCCTGATAGCAATAAGCAAAATAGTCGTTGTGAGCATCATGATGGTGTTTCTAGGCATCGTTATAAGTATGTTCCTCCTTTGACTCCAGAAGGATTTTGGAATATTGGATTTGAATCTGAATTATAAGGATAAATTTCAGTCTGATTAGATTACTTCTGCTCAATCTATACATGGATTCAATATTCAATTAACTTTTGGTAGATAAATAAAAAATAATCCGTTTTAAACAATTTTCATTTATAGTTAATTTATTTTGTTCTATCTTTTTATACTGTTTCCTTAAACGGGATGGCATGCCTTTTGATTATTTTGTTGCTTTAAATTGTCCATGGCAAGTGATATAAACTTACAAATCAACTGCAATTTTCTTATCCTTCTAATACCATATTGCACTAGACATGAGAGTTTTCCTTTGATCAAGCACCTCAAAATTTGCAAGATAATTTTTCCATTGTATCCATGCTGATGCATGAAAGCAAAACATAAAAAAAAATTGAAAATTGAGAACTGTTCTTGTAGCTCAAGAAGTTACTAATTGAGAACTGTTCTTCACAATTTCATTTGTACTTGTGCTGTAGATTCAATTCTTATTTTTGCTTCCCCTCTAAATTAAAGTATACCATAATTTGTGGATGATGATAGTGTTGCTAGCAATTGATCAAGTGTTTAGATAGATCAAGATGTAAAAGTGATCGTTCATTGTGTACTCCTATTATATTTGGCAGTATTTCCTTCAGAAATCAGAAACTTTATTCCTCTATGTGCGTTTCTTTGGGTTTAAATGGCCGAATATTAGGGTATTTACTTCATTGGTGAAAGATGGTGTAAGGACACTTTAACTTTGAGCATCTCTGGTGCTCTTTTTTAGTTTCAATATACTACTTGCTGAATCAAAAAAACATTGGTAGTGACATAGGGTGAACACAAGGCCAAATGTAACTATTATTGTGCAATACTAGTATATAGTTGCCACCTAAGTAAACATGACACAAATCCTCTAAGAAAATATTTCCTCAGATCTTACAAATGTATGTTACTAAAATGGGTAAGAAAGGAACACTTCGTGAGTATATTAGATAGATTGTTAAGCAAAAGATGATCTGGTTGCAATTAATTTTGTTGGCTATAAGCTCATCTCAAGGTCTCAGTTTCGATTCATCAATTTTGATGAACTAGTTTGGCTTCTTCAAAAGAACATTGTTGGCTATAAGTCAGAGGATTGTTGGAATGTTGTAGTGGAATTTGTTATATTTGTTGACATTCCATTTATGGCTGTAGAAGTATGATTGGGACACGTGTTGGAGAGAAAGCGCTCATCGAGAAAAAATGACAAGACAACAGAAAAGAATAGTCGTCGATTCTGAACCGCCAGATTAAACTTAGAAATACCACGCCACTTTTACGAGCTCGTCACATATCATTCAGACCCCTTTTTGGAGCTCACCATGTCTTAGTCAAACCATTTCGCTCTTAACTAAGACCCGTGCTTGGGGAGCTATGGACCGTCATAATTGGAATAGGACCAAAAAGCCACAAACAAACGTTGCCTGAACCCACAAGTCGGGTTGGGAATAGGCCAGGCCGGCCTACAGGGGCCTACGGCCTGGCCTGTTTAAGTCTGGCCTGGCCTGACCTGTTTATGAAAAAGGTCAGGCTTAGGCTTTTGAAAAAGCCTATTTAAGTAAATAGGCCAGGCTTAGGCTATCAAAAAAGCCTACGAAGCCTGATAGGCCGACCTATTCATGCATATTATTAAAATTTATTTTTTATTTATATTAAAATATAATTTATATTAAACATAAAAATCAAGAAAAAAACACAATTAATAGACTTTTTAAATAGGCTTTGAGGCCTTATAGTGAAATAG
>Ga0315914_1011608_pt1 | contig 10488 bp, 3 predicted proteins | sample MpolenodulesMG_FD_203920 | JGI IMG/M metagenome (GOLD analysis project Ga0315914, IMG submission 203920) | Medicago polymorpha root nodule microbial communities from Los Angeles, California, United States - elongated nodules | ecosystem: Host-associated > Plants > Roots > Nodule | place: USA... | reverse complement strand
TTATATAGAGGTGCAAACTAGTTTTTTCATGTATTTTTAATTGAATTTTTTCTTATATTTTCATTGTTTTTATATTTTATTTTTTTTGTGTTTTCTTGTTTTCTTTTTATTTTTTTACCGAATTAATATTTTGTAATCGTTTCTTTATTTTTCTAGTATTTTTTTGTTCCTTATTTTAAAATAGGGGGGCAAAATCCTGAAAAACGTAAAATAGAGGGGGTAAAATTCCGAGTTTTAAAATAGGGGGGGCAAAATCCAAATTCAATCAAAATAGGGGGGGTAAAACTGCATTTAAGCCTTAAAAGAATTATTTATCATCTAATCCAAACACCCTTGCGTAATTAGAAATTTCTTGTTTCATTTAATTCCAAATGTAATTCCCACTAAATAGGAAAATATCACAATTTGTCACATAAATACAAGGCTTGTGATGTGTACATAGTATACACAAGACAAAACATCTCTGCTCGGGCATGGAAAAGAGAAAGAAAAAATGTTTGCAATAAAAATAGAAAATAAAGCAAAACAGAAGGATAGAGAGAGCCTGTTTTTTTTTTCCATTATGGTTAGTGCTACAGTTCTAGTACTAAAGCGACACAAAGGTTGTTATCCATGCAGTGACTGAAAGTCTGAAGCCTTCTAAACATGTTACCTAATACCTACTGCATGACTGATATTCTTTAATTGATTTTCTTGATCTCTCTCCATTTCCACGTCTTCATTCAAACTAAGGAAATACATTGCCAAATACTACTCAGTTTTAAAATGAGTGCCATTTTAGTCAAAAAAATTTGTTTTAAAATAAATGTCACTTTACATTTTCAATACAACTTTAATTTTTTTCATTCAACTTTACCTTCAATAAATACTTCAATTTTCCTCTCACACAATTTTCAATGCAACTTTAAGTTTGTCTTTTTCTTATAAAGTAAGGGTAGTTTAATAAAAGTGTTATGTCTAATAATTATTTAATTTCATTTCTTAATATGCGTGCCAAAATCTTAAACGACACTCATTGTGAAACGGATGGAGTAATTTAATTCTTTCATTACTTAGAATAAGAAATGGGGTAATAGTCACTTTCGTCTAAGTAGTCACAATAGTCCTTCAATGTATTAAAATTCTAAAATAGTCTCTGATTGTTCACTTTGTTAGTCAAAATACTCTCTAACGCTTAAGCAATCGCTTAATACTCACAATAACTCTTTAAATATAGAGACTAAAATGACAATAAGTAAGTACGTATAATGACTAATATGAAAATAAGTAAGTCTATTGAAGGACTAATATGACAATATTAACGAAATATTTTAATATCAAGGACTATTTTGACTAACAAAGTGCACAATCATGGACTATTTTGAAATTTCGATACATTGAAGGACTATTGTGACTACTCGCTACTCATCCAAGGACCAAAGTGACTATTTTCCAAATAAGAAATCAACTTTTATTTTTGTCAGACATCCTAGTGACTAGAATTTACTTTTTAAAGTGAATAAGTGGGGTGTCTGGGGTTCGAACCTCAACCCCTGCATATAATTGCCAACTGTGTTATGCTCACGGGGACAGAAATCAACTTCATTTCTAAGGATATTTCTTTCTTTTCACTTTCAATTCAACGGAACAAAGGAGAGATAACTTTTTTTCTCTTATCTTTTCGTTATACCACCCAATTTATTAAATTTAATGATAAAAAAACACAATACATTAGGTGTGTTTAATGATGTGGTGACAAAAATTGATTTTGAGTGAACTAATTTTCTATAAAAGTAAGTTAAAAGTAAAATAATTATGTTTAATATAAAAGTAAGTTGAATATAGTAAATTTAAGTGTAAAACTTTATTTTAGAATCAAAATATGCAATTGTTAGTTTCAAGTTAGAATCAATTTTAATGACAAAACCAATTATACTTTAGAAAGTCAAACATGAGAAAAGCAATTAATTTTATACCTCTAAAATTAATTGATTCCTCCATAACTCAAACCAAACATACACAAAATCTACTCAAATTCTCATATATTTGTTTCATTCTATACTATTTTCAACAATCTATCTCTCCTATTTTTCTTCTTAAAGCCAAAAATATATCTCATATTTTTCAAACCACCGAGAAAGTCACTTTCTCATAAATATACTCTCTATGTGTCAAAAAAATAAATATACTCTTTATATGTATAATATATCAACGGTAAAAAAAAATTACATACCTACATTCAATCAAATCATATTAAATTTCTTAAAAAAAATAAAATAAATCATATTCAATAGATATTATAGGGATATTTTAGTAACTACATAACCTTAAAAATAATATCATCGAACAATTTGATTGAACACATATGAAAAAAAAGTTACATTATCGGCATATATAAACTAATTCTTATATAAATAAACGCAGGAAATATAGTAGTCAATGTTCAAGGCACCTATGATTCTCAAAGAAAATAAAGAATCGCCTTGACTGTGACCTTGATCATATACACATAAAAAGTGAAGCAATAATATCATGACCCGACTATAACACAGCTTCATTATCATCCACAACAATTGAACAATATGGTGATAACTTATGACATGCATGCAATATTTGTGATGATACATACATGAGTTTGTAATCCTTCAAAGAGAAAAAAATACTAAGTTTGTAATAAGGGTAAAGATATAAATGATATGTGAACATCACATTTGTACAACCAACAACTTACTTCTTATTTTTTTAATATTTTTTTGACTGATTTCAATTTGTGTGCTCCTCACAATATAATAGTGTTGCGCATTGGTTGTCCAATTTTGGTTGAACAAATAACACAACTCAAATATAATAGTACCAAAATGTTGCAAATATCTGCGCAAGTTGTATCACAAGATTTCGAATAGACCAAGCAACATTTCACTCCCACACACTATCGCAGTCGTACAATTGTATAGTGCATGATGACAGAAAATCATATATGGTTTTAGTGTTATTTTAGAGTTCATTTAGCACGTTTGATTGTATTTTAGTAAAGTTTTGTAGATGATTCGATAAAAAGTTACGGAAGAGCAAAAATGACCTTAAAACCATTGAAAATCACCCAAACTAAACAATTTTGTAACCGTGCTATGCTTTTTTATAAGATTTACCATCTAAATTCTCGAGGTATAGTTGTTACATACATTTTGGTGAGAAGAAATGGAAAAAGGAAGGAAGAAATCAAAAGTGTCCAGCTCCGGCACAACATGTGATGCATGCTAGGAACTGCACATCACGCAACTTGAAGGGATTTCAAAATGTTCAGTCTCATAGCACAAAGGAATCACGAAGTGTACAACCTCGTCGCAATGCGTGATGCACAGGGAACAACATGGGTCGTGCTTTGACAACTACCTAAAAAGGTGGAAATGCACGCCTATAAATATAGAAACCCAAAAACATTCTCTAGCATAAATGCAATTTGGGAATGTTAGGAGCGAATGGAGCCATTCGGAAGCCAAGGAATCATCAACTAGTGATCCTTTACTCACATATTTCTTTTCATATTCAATTGTTTATGTTTAGTGATCATGAGTAGCAAAATTTCTAGGTTAGGTTATGTGGAGAAACTTTTCTGTAATTTCCTGGTCATGTAACTCTTTATTGTCTTTTTATTACAATTGATTGTTTGATTTTATTTTGCTATAATTTATTCTATGTGTTTTTAACGCGCTTATGAATATTCATAAATTGATCATGGTGTCGATAACTACTAACCCTAGTTTCTTTCAACAAAAAAAATACTAACCCTAGCTTTGAGGTTTAACCTAATATTAACCATTCAATTTTTAATAGCTTTAGAAATATTATATTACTCCTTTGTGACAATATTTTGGTGCGCATTTAAACCTTTGATAGATGCGGACTCACATTAAGGGGTCGAAACTAGTGAAGATGGTTAGTGACCAAAATATTGGTCTAACAGTTTTAATCAAATTTCATGAACCAAGCTATTTATACAATTGTAACCATATGACCGAGTTATTTATACAATTGGCCTAACAATTTTTTTTTTTAACGTAAAAAAAAAAAAGTAATGAAGAAAAGGGAATTTAACATGACTTAATCGTTGTTTTATCTGGTTTTTTAAGAGTTCAATTAATCAAACCATTGCCAAGTGTAACCCCCAATTTTACTATTCTAATAATTATCCTAGTAGTTAAGTTAATTTCAAAATACGAACATAAAAATATTATCCATCAATCCAGCGGTGTATATTTTCTCTCTCTTAGTGGCCTCCTTCATCACAAGCATTAGAGAAGATGAAATCAGGGATAAAATTGTCGTTTTGCATTTGTCCGAGATGTCTAGGGGTATTTTCATCCGTTCACAGCAAGTTTTGCTGAGTCAGACTGTCACATAACCAATCAACACTGCAAACTCATCATATTAGTGACGTGGCTGTCATGGGTTGAGATTTGTTAGGGTAGTCGGATTGAACTTTGAATCTTCTGGATAGTAGCGTCTCAATTCATACAATCGAACAACTCGTCCAACTCTAATTCAAAGTTCATGTTATTTAACTAAGTGAATACTTTTTTTTCTCTTCATTTTTATTCTAAAGAGGCGGGCCGTAAAACTAACAAATAAGTGATGAGAAATGAATAAATCAAGGAGTTGAACTCACACCACAACTTATTAGATGAAGTAATGTTATTTGAACAACAATTTTTAAGATAATTTATAAGACAACGGAAAATAAAAAAAATAAATATGTATTGATATAAAAAGTCAAGCAACAGAAGAAAAAATAAGGTAAGAACACAATAAAAATAAAAATAATTATCACAAAATGATAGTACAAGTTTATTTACAATATAAGTTGTAACTTCAACTTACAGGAGATTAGATGATCACTTTTTTCTTTCTACAGAGTCTAATAGCAAATTCACACACTTAAGAAGTAGAGAATCGCATGTTGGAACTCATATCCCAACAAATCAAATAATTGGTACAGGTAGCCGTAGCTACAAGACAAGTTCTTATCTGATAAACTTGGATGGTATTTTTCAATTGGAAATTATGGGAGATAGTGCTATAGGATCAAGTGTCACATAAAGTGACAATTATCATTGATATTTAAAAAAGCACAACAGGTTGGATTGGGTGACAATTTTTTATTTTTTTTTACCAAAGGATCGGGTGACAATTATTATATTTTCTTTTTTAAGGATTGGGTGACAATTATTGATTATATTATATGTATTTGGTGAGATATTAAAATTTCACAAGTTCATATATGCAATATTAATGCAAGAAAAGTACGAAGATTCACTCAATTAAAATTGATATTTTGATGTACCAAAAAAAAAAAAGATATTTTGACAATCCGTACATGTAGAATCAAAACTCTTGAAAATAAAATACTTGCAACTGCACTTAACAAAGTGTACTCGTAATAACCACTATGATGAGACAGACTTGCTTTATTGAGAGTAAGTAGCAAAATCCATGTTTCAAATTGAACTGATTGTTCATTCTTCATCCCATAGATCATCAAGAAGAGGCTTGGTTGGTCCTTTGATTAGTCTCTCTTGATGGATTTCTCTAATTTTCTTGTAATCATCCTCAGTCAATGACCAATCAAAGATTTGCAAGTTTTGGTTCATCCTCTCTTTGTCATAGCTCTTAACCACAAAAGTCAATCCTTGCTCATATAGCCATCGAAGACAGATCTGCAAAGTATTGTGACATTAAATTTATGCAACTTTATGAACAAATAAATTATAGAAGTTGGTCCATGCTAAGATCATATGAACAAATAAATTATAGAAGTTGGTCCATGCTAAGATCATATTATACATACCTGAGCTATAGTCTTGCCATGAGCATCAGCCAATTCTTTGAGTATATCATTGTCCATCACTAAATTAGCTCCCCTGCTAGCACCCTTCCTAAGGGGTGAGAAGGCAGTTACCACAATACCCTTTTCCTTGCAGAAGGCTCTAAGTTTCTCTTGTTGCCATCCAAGGTTGACTTCCACCTATTAGGATCCAAATTAATTTAATCAATAATTAGTATAGTGATTAACACCAACAAACATATTAAATCAAGTAAAATGGTTAAATTAATTTCAATATAAGATCTTATAAATTATCAATTACTTGATTCACTGCAGGAGGGATGGTTGCAAAGGATAGCAATTTTTCAAGCTTCTTGATTGAGAAGTTGCTAGCTCCAATGGCTTTGGTGAGACCAAGTTTTTGACATTCTTCCAATGATGTCCACACACCTTTCATATCAAATTCCACAATCTCTGATACTTCAATAGGGTATTTAACTTCACCTGGTTTAGTAGTAATTGGCCAATGGATCAAAATGAGGTCTAAGTACTCTAGTTGAAGAGTCCTGCAAAAAAAAAACATATATACATTCAAATCAATATTCATAATTCATGAATAAAACTACAAATATAGCTAACTATTGAAGAATATTTTTACTTACCTTAGAGATTTCTGCAGAGCAGGAACAATGAGCTCAGGATGATTATCAGTAACCCATAATTTAGAAGTAACAAAGAGTTCATCTCTAGATGAAATTAGTCCAAGTTTAAGTGCTTCTGCAATGGCTTCTCCAACAGATTTTTCCACACCATATGCAGCAGCAGCATCAAAATGTCTATAACCTTGTTTGATGGCTTCAAGGACAGCATCTTTTGTAGTAACCTTACTGGTTGCTTCCGGTGCCGTGCCGAGGCCCATCACCGGCATTTGCCGTTGCCCGGTGGAGGAGGGGAGGACTACTTCAGGGACTGTAGGTGCAGCAGCCATTTTGTTTGTTCTGTTAGGTTTATGTGATAAGAAGAATGTTGAGTTGGATGTTGTGAAATAAAGGGTGGCTAAGCTTCTATTTATAATAGATTTTAGGAATATTAAAAATTGCATTATGGGGTAGGTGAACTTAGGAGTAGTACTTATTTGACCATCTACTACTATGTGGTAGCTGCACTTTAGATTTTAAGAGAGCCAGAGCTACTTAGATTTGAAATGTTTTAAGCAACTTTGTTAGAGATCGAATTAATAATTTGGTCTTTAATTTTAATCCATTTACTTTCACTTGATAAAAGAACAAAAAAAAAAAAATTAAGGAAAGAAAAACATACACCAACAGAGTAAAATTAATTCTGTTTTAGTCTCATATAAGTGACTTTTATTTTGAACGGTCATATAAGTATCCTATAATGCATGTAGGCTATAGTAAGAGTATATATACACAATCCTTTAAGACTTTAAAATTAGTGTAAATAGATAATTATCGTAAAGTAAACAATTTTTTTATTTAGTCTCGAATCTAGACAGAGTAATTTTGGATACATATCGTTACCAGTTTCTGACTTGTTTTATTATCTAGATCATGATTGAGTATGTTATAATATCATATTTACACTACATGTAATAGAAAAGTGACCACATTCACTACCTCATGATATGTCAGCTAGCTATCTAGTTCCTTTTTTTTTGAATGGTTAGCTATCTAGTTCCTTAACATTTACATTTACTATCTCCGTCTCTATGTTTAAATATCTTCTCTTTTTTTGACATAATTTTTTTTATTTACATTTTTTATTGATTTGAAAGGATATAGTCATTTGCCTACGTACCTGTGAGAGATCAAAGCCTCCTAGTTTGAGTTAAAAATTTTCATTTTATCATTTATTTCTTTTTTAATAAAATAATCACGGTGGTGGTACCAACTCCGTACCGTACATTAAAAAAAAATAATGTCCATTTAAACTATCAACACTATTTTTTTTTTAATGTACAGAATTGCTACCACCGCCGTGATTATTCTTCATTCAATAACCCATGTTGTATGTAAATGAGTTATTTTGTGATAATAGATTTTTTTTTTTTTTATACGCAAGAGGGAAGGATAGAACATCTGACCACTTTTTTTAAGGGGTCGTATCCCTCATTATGGTGTAGTGAGAATTAATTTGAATTTATTTAAAACGAAGATTAATGTAAAAATATTTAAATATATAAATTTAAAGTGAGACAAACAAATAATTTGAGGATAAAAATCAAATTTTGTAAGTTAAAACTTTAAGTAGAATTGTTTTTAATGTCCCGCGAGTTTGCAACCTGCGAATCTAACCAATTAGTAAAGACGTTACATAATATATGTAATCTGTAGGGATTGAGTTCAAACTCCTAATACTTCATTTATTCACAATAAAATTATATTTCAATACTAGTAAATTCGAAAATGTTAAAATCAATATTACTTCATGCAAAAGTGAAACTAAACATGATAGATGATTATTCAGAAAAGAATTAAAAGGTGGGAGTTTGAATTGAAGAAAGCAATCACCACTTAAATAATGCATTTCCACATACACTTAGTAAAATTATAATAGTTTGACCGGATTGGTATGGTATGTGTGAGTCAATTGTTGAAATTGAATGAACTTTTGGAGTTATTAGACGAGCATCTTTAGATAGCATCAGCTGAGTCCACTGTGGGGTCGTTTACGTTTTTTTTCTTTCTTTCATTTATTTATCTAGTAGCTTCTTTTTTTAAGGCAATACTAGTAACTTCATAAAGAATTGGATGGAAAAAAGAATAAATAAAGATAAATTTTTAAAAAACTTGGAATTTCGTCGTGTATTTGTATCCTATGTAAAATTTGTATAACATTTGCATTTATTTTAAAATCAATTAATATGGAAACATAATACAGGCGTTTAATGATTGAATGAACGGTGCATAGTCCACTAAATTAAATGAGTATCATTATTTTTATCATAGGCACACACAAAATATTGCTCCAAAATTTGTTTTACAATATTAATGCACAATTTTGATATTTAAAATTATAATTATTTTTTAGCAAAAATTATAATAAACGATATTTTAAAAATATTCATTAAACCAAATCTAATCTAATATTTTATATGTTAGAATTCGTCTTTCTAGAATGTAGTCAAAACATATTATAAAAATAATGAATAGTGAAATTAAATCATTCAAAAATAGTGTTTTTAGCGACGAAGGGAGTAGTTAGAATAGGATATATTCAACAAAAGTAATGTTAGACGCACACATTTTAACACATACTTTTTAACGTACTCTTTTTTATTTGTTAAAATTCACACGAATTCCATCAAATTATGCATCCCATATAAATTTGGTAGGTTTTATGTAAATTTTAATCAATCAAAAAGAGATAATATATTAAAAAATGTGTGTTAAAATTTGTGTTGGTGGGGTTTCTCATTCAATAATCAATATTCATTCTTTGACCGAATGACAAGTGTGGTGGGTGCGTAGGTAGGACGAAACCTCTTATGTGAAAAAAGAGACGGCGCATACTGGATACACTTGGGAGAAAAAGTATACCTCTTCTTTTTGTCTGTCTACCAAATACAGGCAAACTAAAAATGCTCTATTTTTTTCCAATTTAGCATTTGTTGTCACTCAATTTATTTCTTTTTTAATTTTTTTTTCTTTATTAATTTTCTAGGCTCACATACAGCTATATGAATTTAGATTTCATAAGTAACAAAAAAAAAAGAATTTAGATTTCATAAGGAGACTTATTGAAAAAAATTATACTCCAATCTTAAATTTTTGACAAATAAATTGATACAATTTTAAAGATAAAATTTTCAAATTAATTATTAAGTAGCTTAACATGTTATCTAATGTGCGCTAAGGACGCATGATTAAGATTTCCTTATTAATTTTTATCTCCAGCCACTGAATTATGAATAACCGTTAAATTGATCAATTTCACAGCATATATTTAATTTGTGATCTGAATTTTTTTGTTGCGGTAAGAGTATCGAGTCATTTTAATGGTACTATTCTCCTAATTTTCTAACCCCACTTTATTGGATTAGGAGGCTTTTTTTCTAAAAAGAAAACCAAGGAAATATATCATCCAAAAACTATTTTGGCACAATTTGCAGTAAGGATAAAAAGTACAAGTCGCAATGCAATAACCCAAAATCAAATAAAAAATAAAACTAACACCAAACCAACTCATAAGAGGCTTGTGACATGTAACTTTTAGAACGTCATTCATGAATCACAATGAATCAAAAAAGTTTCTCCCAAATATAAGGTTTTAAATGTTTAAGATTCTACCATTGGAGAAGGTCTTACTTTCCCTAGCAAATATTCTATCGAAATTGGTAAAGGACATTCAACGCCGATTATTTACAGACATGTACATTCCAACAAATTAGATTGACATTCTGCAAGGTTTTGGAAACAACACAAAGATCTCTTCTAACGGGTTAATCACACTAATCTCCCTTATTTTAATACCGCCAAACTTAACATTAGTAATTTTTTTAGTTTGAGTTTTTCTCCAAAATAGAATGATGAATCATGTCACTCGCTTCATCGTTAGTAAGCTCTAAACCAACAAAAGTTTATGAGGAGACCAAATATACTTTCAGGCTGCCGCAAAATTTAAATTTCATGGATGTTGTGAGTTTTACATGGCACCAAAGTTCACTC
>Ga0315914_1011607_pt1 | contig 10488 bp, 3 predicted proteins | sample MpolenodulesMG_FD_203920 | JGI IMG/M metagenome (GOLD analysis project Ga0315914, IMG submission 203920) | Medicago polymorpha root nodule microbial communities from Los Angeles, California, United States - elongated nodules | ecosystem: Host-associated > Plants > Roots > Nodule | place: USA... | reverse complement strand
ATATGCCGCAAATAAGGGTTTGTTTGATTCATTACTATCTTCTTTTGCAGGTTTCTGAGAAGAAAGCAAAGGCATGGTGTGCTTCAAAGGGAAACATACCATACTTTGAGACCTCCGCAAAAGAAGGATTTAATGTTGAAGCTGCTTTCCAGTGTATAGCAAAAAATGCACTCAAGAATGAACCTGAAGAAGAAATGTGAGTTTTCTTCAACCATGTTTTCTTTATGCATGTCATTATTCATTGAATTTGACACCTCTAAAATGAGAGATTTACTTCATAGTGTTAAGTAAGTAATCTAAATCATTGATGAGAAAATCAATTATTGATTTTACGGGCATATGTTTAACAAATCATGGATGTGTTTGAATACCAATCATTGATATTCTCAATTTCTCATTAACTGTTGGGATAGCGGAACTAAATCCTTATTCGTTAGATTATATTATTTTCATTTTCTTACTTTCAAAGGTTCATATTTACTCATTTAAAAAATGTTTATTGGTATCTTACAGTACATGTGACCGACTCGTATCTCGATTCAATAATAACTAAATCCATTCGATACAAATATCTAGTGAGTAGTGTGTATCGCTTTTGAACATGAATCTCATTTTGAGTCTCGATTCATTATGATACCAGCCTTTTTTTTTGGGTGATTTTGTTTAGCGAGGCATTTTTCTTGTCATTTGATCTATTACTTAGAATCTTGAATTATTCTAGCTTGGTAGATGATATATTAGCTTATAATTTTTCTATATAACATGTCTTGTATTTACTTTAAAATGTCATATCTTTTATTGATAATGTATCTTACAGTTCATAATAAGATTCAATTCAGTGTTTCAAAAGTATGTCTTGCAATTCACAGTTTGAATCTCGATTTGATAACCATGATCAAAAGGCTCACGCGTGGTGTTTGTTGATTATGCCAGGTATCTGCCCGACACAATCGATGTCGGAAATGGTGGACGACAACAGAGATCCACCGGCTGTGAATGTTGAGTAGAGTTCTATGGACCAGGTTTACCTGTTTGTTTGATGCCAAACAATCCCCTTAGTGTTTTTGAGCCACCAACTATTTTATTACCAATGTAAAACCAATGACAAATTGCATATTCCATTTTGTATCTCAGTAGTGGCTTAGATGTCCATCTTGTTTATTTATTTTTTCTTTTTATTTCTCTTGATCTCAAATGTTTGTCAAAATATTTTTCTGAATCAGGAATTGTATACTTGAAAATTTATTGTGTGCTTTTGGGATTATTTGATGTTCCTAGTTTAGTATGGCTTTGGATTATGTATTTATTGTTGAATCTTAGGGTGTATATTCCCACCCTCTTTTTGGCATTTTTTTTCAACTTCTCTTTTTTCAAAAGTTATCCATTTTATTTTACTTTCAAATAATGAAGATACCACACCGTGCAGGATATTCCCTCCCCTTGTGCAGGATATTCCCAAGTGTTCAAATGGATTCCACTTAACCTTCAAGTTTCATCATTTCCTTTAAAGCAACTTTACCTTAAAATACACCTTTAAACATTAAGAAACTATGTTTTGTTTCGAATGTTTATTGCTAAAGTGGTTTTTAGCTGGAAAAAGTTCTTCCTTTTATACGCAGAATGCTGCAAAAAGCCCCCTCATATATTGGAAGATAACTTTCGTTGGCTCAAGTATAATTGAAACACACGTTCTGATCGGTCTTTTTCTACTAAAATCTTTTGGATTCTAAGTTCGAATGGACTTTTTTTCCCCCAGCTTGAGCAACATGGGGGCTTAAACAGAAATCATCTATGTAAATTGAACTATCATCATTTGAATGAAGATAATGCTTAACATCGCGAATTTATTGATCGCGACAACATCAAGGGCGTTCTTAGTAGTTGAAGGGTTAAAACTCTTACCCCCTATACCTGCCGTGATTTCCGGAAAAAAAGAGTTTTGATTGGTTAATTACTGATTCGTTTCGTGAGTAATTTGTGATAAATTGTCTCGCCGTAAATAGCAATGCTCTTGCTTGAATGGTTTAATTCTCCTCAAAGTTACCAAGAATGTGATTTGTGAGCAATCCTTCTAGCCCCAACATACCATTGGTGCTCTTCTCGACAATCCTTATAGTTTTTTATGTTGTTGCTAAGTGTAGGTTGAATGCGCCATACATCAAAGCTCTATTATTTTCTCCAATAATTTATTTATATGCCAAATGAATAAGACAATGTAATGCGAGATGTGTTTGACAATAATTTATTTATATTACCTACATGCATGCGGTAGCAATTCTACTCATCAATATTGCATGTCAGAGTTATGTTATGGAGCATACACTCACTAATCTCACCAAATTCCATAATAATGATATAATGCATGAGGAAACTCACCAATATAGATACACAACAATTCTTCACCAGTAATCAACACCATAAACATGATTTTTCTCACCAATATTCAACATATATCTCACCAGTATTTCATCACCATTATACTATGTATGTCTTACCAAATATCAACACCATAAATAAGGTTTATCTCATGAAAATTCAATATCATTAACAAGAATTATCTCACCAAAATTCAAAATCATTAACGAGATTTATCCCACTAAAATTCAACATCATTAAAAAGGATTATCACACCATTGTCATAAACAACATCACCATATTATTCGTTTATATTAATCTTATACCCCTCAATCTAATATCCATGTTAGACTCACCCTTTCTTTAAAAGTAGCACTGCTAAAACACCCAAACACACTTCCCTTACCTAAGTACAGTACTACGAAACCTTAATTTTCGCTTTTAGAACTCAAAACGCGAAGAAAAACAAAGTTCTACCATGTTGCACATGGGGTACGACCGTGCTCGTGCTCAACAAAGAAAAAAAGGGCTTTTGGCAGTAAGTTCAGCACGGGTCGTGCTGCCTAGGTGCACGACCGTGCACAACTCTTAGGGCACAAATTATTTTTCTAATTTCTTTTTATTCTTTAAAAAAAAATAACAATGATGAAAAACCTTATCATATATACATTAGGTAATGATGTTCTTTTAGGGATGATTTTTTTTTTGTTCTTTCTTTCGGATATATTTAATCGACTAAGTTTTTTTTTTTTAAAATGTAATTGACTAAGCAATGATGTTAATATATGTAATTTACTAATGTCACCTTCTTTATTATCGATATTACTTATATTTTTTTGAGGGGACTATTCCTTATATTTATTTTTTTGAGGGGAGTATTACTTATATTTGTATGTTGTGCATTTAGATATTTAATTTTAAATTTTATTTTTTATTAAAGTATCTCGGTCATATCGTATCTTGAATTTTCAAATTTTCCGGTATCGACGTATGGGTGCCATATCGTATCCGTATTTGACTGGTGTGGGGATAGTCACTTGTAAAGATATTTTTGGCAACCCCTGTTTGTAATCCACATGTTTGTGGGGTCAACCATCCATTGACTTGCGAAATGAAGACTTACAAAAAATGAAAGAGGATCAGAGTTTCTTATACACCAAGCAATTCTTGCATTTTATTTTGATTTCTTCTGAAGCTATTCTTCTTCTTACAAATCAAACCAAGCAACTAATGGAGGCTATTGTTGGAGAAACACTCCTCTCAGCTTCTGTGGAGGTGTTATTGAAGAAGATTGATTCTGCTGAGTTCGTGAGCATGTTCCGGAGCACGAAGCTGTTGGACTTTTCACTCTTGAAAAGGCTGAAGAAAACATGTTGAGTGTTCAACCTACACTTGATTATGCTAAGGATAAAAGGGTGACAAATCCAACCGTGAAGGAATTGTTTGAAATGCTGAGAGATGTTGTCTTTCAAGTTGAAAATTTGTTTGACGAAATCAACACTGAGGCATTGTGCTGCAAAGTGGAAGCCGAGTATCAAACACGAACTGTTACTTCTCAGGTGCTGAAAAATCTATCTTCTCCTTTCAAACGGTTTAACACGGTGATTAATTCTAAAATGCAAAAATTAATTGAAAGATTAGAACGCTTGAGTTCACCGGTACTCCTATCCGATTCTCTGGATGTTTTGTTAGAAAAGATTGATCATGGCGAGTTCGTGGATTTCTTTAGGAGCATAAAGCTTGACGTTGCACTCTTGGAAAAGCTGCAGATAACACTGCTGGGTCTTCAATCTATACTTCTTTATGCTGAGAAGAAACAGATCATCTATACAAGTATCATGGAATGGATGGATATGAGATATCTTGTCTTTGAAGTTTCCAATTTGTTTGACGAAATCGATTTGTTTCAGTGTGGAAACCAAACTCCTACTGCTCAGGTGCTGAAAAATCTTTCTTCTCGTTTCAAACGTTTTAACGAAGTGATTAATTCTAAACTGCAAAAATTGGTTGAAAGATTAGAAGGCTTAAGTTCAAGAGAACCACCAAGTGGATTAGGTGTTTACAAATCCAGAAGTGTTTGGCATGAAACTCCTGCAAGTTCTGTTGTGGTTGACGAGTCTTCTATTTATGGAAGAGACAGTGATATAAAGAAACTTAAAGATCTTTTATTGTCTAATGATGGTGATAGTCAAATAAGAGTTATTTCTATTGTGGGTATGGGAGGCATTGGCAAAACAACCCTTGCCAAAGTCCTTTACAATGATCCCGAAGTTAAGGAGAAATTCGAGTTAAAAGTTTGGGTATATATCTCAAAAGATTTTAATATTTCCAACTTTTTGGAAACCATTCTTGAATCTATTACTTCACAAACAGTTGGTAGTGATAATCTGAATTCTCAACATCTTCAAAATTTCAACACTCTAACAAATGACACTAGTGATGGGACTACCATTTACTGGGATCTTCTATTAGTGACATTGCAACAAATTTTAAGCACTACAAATTGTTTGCTTGTACTGGATGATGTGTGGGATGCAAAACCTGTCGATTGGATATATCTGATGGACATCTTTAATGATGGGGAAACGGGAAGTAGGATCATCATCACTACACGAGATGATAGAGTTGCACTATCCATGCAAACCTTTCTTTCTGTCCACTATTTGAGACCTATGGAAAGTGAAGATTGCCGGTCTTTATTTGTAAAACATGCATTTGGAGTATGTAACTACCAACAACAATCCAGTCTAGAAGAAATTGGCAGGGAAATTGCCAAAAAATGTGGTGGATTACCATCATTAATTGCACTAGCAATTGGGACTCTTATCCGCACTGAATTTTTCCCAGATTATTGGAATTATGTGGTAGAAAATCGCTTTCGGGAATTGACAAATTATGAGCTCCGCCCTGCCCTAGAATTGAGCTACGATTTTCTTTCAGCTCCTTTAAAGCGATGCTTTGGATTTTGTTCAATTTTTCCGAAGAAGTCCATATTAGAAAAAAAGATGGTAGTTCAGTTGTGGATTGCAGAAGGCTTAGTGGAATCTTCCACAACTCAGAAAAGTTGGGAAGAAGTTGGAGAAGAATACTTTGATGTACTAGTGTCAAGTTCGTTGATACAACGACGATATATTGATGGTGAGGAAGAAAACTTTGAAATGCATGACCTCTTCCATGATTTAGCTACAATGGTTTCGTTTCCATCTTGTATCGGGTTGGAAGGACACAACCTAAATGAAGCACATAATTTGTCATACAACAGGGGGTTATACGACTCATTTAAAAAATTTGATAAACTGCCTGGAGTCAAATCTACACGAACCTTTCTAGCATTACCACTACAAGAAAAACAGCCTCTATGTTCATTATCGAACAAGGTGGTACATGAATTGCTGCCAACAATGGAACAGTTACGTGGGTTGTCTTTGTCAAACTACAAGAGTATCACCGAGGTTCCCAACTCAATTGGAAATTTGTTATACCTGCGGTACTTAAATCTTTCTCACACTAATATTGAAAGATTGCCTTATGAAACATGCAAGCTTTACAATCTGCTGTTCTTGCACCTGTCTGGCTGTAAAAAGCTCACTGAATTGCCAGAGGACATGGGAAAATTGGTAAATCTACGCCACCTTGATGTTAGTGACACTGCATTGAGGGAGATGCCCGTACAAATAGCCAGACTAAAAAATCTCCAAACTTTATCTGACTTTGCTGTCAGTAAACATAATGGTGGGATGAAGATTGTAGAGCTAGGAAAATTTCCCCACCTACATGGAAAACTTTCCATTTCACAGTTGCAAAATGTTAATGACCCCTTTGAAGCTTCTCTAGCCAATATGAAGATGAAAGAACAAATAGATGAGTTAGCTTTAGAATGGGATTGTGGTAGTACTTTTTCAGATTCACAAATTCATAGTGTTGTACTTGAACATTTGCGACCCTCAATGATATCATTTACCTTGGGCGCTCTCCCTGTCCTCGAGAGACTGTTTATTGAGGGTTGTAAAAATATGAAATCGATATTAATTGCAGAAGACGCGTCGGAAAAGAGTCTTTCATTTCTTAGAAGCATTAAAATATGGGACTGTAATGAACTGGAGTCATTTCCCTCAGGTGGATTGGCAACTCCAAACCTTGTTTATATTGCACTGTGGAAATGTGAGAAGCTTCATTCACTCCCAGAAGAAATGAACAGTCTAACAGGCCTTCAAGAAATGGAAATTGATAATCTGCCAACTCTTCAATCCTTTGACATAGATGATTTGCCTATCAGTTTACAGGAACTGACTGTTGGTTCTGTTGGAGGGATTATACAGAACATTGAGCCAACTTGGGAACATCTTACATGTCTTTCAGTGTTGCGAATTAACGGCAATGATACTGTGAACATGTTGATGCGGCCATTACTACCTGCATCGCTTGTGACACTATGCATCTGTGGTTTTAATGATACAAGCATTGACGGGAAGTGGCTTCAACATCTCACTTCTCTCCAAAATCTTGAGATTGTTATTGCTCCCAAACTCAAGTCGTTGCCAAAAGTGGGATTTCCTTCCTCTCTTTCTGTACTAAGCATCACTAGTTGTCCATTATTGGTAGCAAGTTTGCAGAGGAAGCAAGGAAAAGAGTGGCGTAAGATTGCTGAAATTTCCTCCATAATTATCGACAACGAATTGATCACTTGAGTATCTTGTCCTGGTGAGTCTCTGAAATACTTCTTTTTTGCAATTCACCACTTGTTAATCATGTCCCCTTTCTATAAACCTTTATTTTGTGTTTGCATGCATTCCTACATAGAAGCCATTCTGTTTTTTAAACATCACCTCAAATTGAAGGCAAATGCTTTTATTTATTTATTACTCTCTTTGTTTTTGAATTATTTTATCTTGTTCGCAGATCTGTCAATGGTTTCAAGTGTGATTGATGGCCTGCACCAAGATTGCAGCAGCAGCAGTGGCGTAAGTTTCCTTTGATTGGTTTTTAGCTTTATTCCTTTCACTATGTGCATGGTCCAATGCTTATATGTTATATCTTTCTTTCCAAGTTTTTTTATTAATGTTGCAAAAGTTTATGTAACATTGCCATGTTAAATCCCAAATGAAAATAATGGCCTCTAGAGACAGTAATAGATGTGGCTCATGAAGTGATTGATAAAATAATTCAATTTCAATCTCACAGCGTTGGTGTGTGGCTGAGCTAGTGAATGGAGATATTTTATTCTTTCCGAATCCATGCTTGCCCAAGTCCTTTCTAGGTACAAGAGATTTGTTTTGAAGCCTTCCCTTCCCTACACTACAACTGTTACACCATTTCCCCCCTCCCTTAGTTCATACAAATCCTCTTTTTTGTGAAAGTATATGTGATTTTAGCATATTCTATGTTGGGAAGGATCTTTCAGATTTGGCCTTAAAATTATTTTTGAGTCTTAAATTTGTCGCATCTTGTCACATGAATAATTGTTTTCTTATATTCACTCTATTTATCAGCTCGAGACTATTATACTAAAATAGCTTGCCTGACAAGTTGGTTGTCAGTTAGTTAGGCTTTTATCATGTGTACTCCCTATGCACTTTTAGAAAATTCTCATGCAGTAAGTTCTAATAATTTAGAAGCCAATTTTTGTTTTATCTGTTCCTAAATCATCCAGATAATAGAAATATCATTGTAGTCTGTTAGCTAACATTGACCAACTCATTGTTAGTGTCTTAAAATCTCATCCACACCTGACTATTTTTTGCTTCTCCTTACTACTTTGTTCGATTATAAAAAAACAAACATCATCAAACTTGACACAGTATTTCTACTAATCAAATTTTTATGTTAAGTTTGTGTTTCTCAACCTGAGGTATATTTGTCCTATGGTTTTCCCCCACAAATGTGTATGATGGCGGGAACATCCAGGATTTTATAGAGACCTTCGACAGTAGCCATAACACATTCATCCTATATCTGATACATCCACAAATGGAGCATCATTGCCACCCATTTGACGAGCAAACAAGAGTTTGGTCATGGTCCTCTTTCAATAAACCTTTATATTTTGTTTTGTTCATTCATTAGAAGTCATTATATATGTGTTTTCCGTAGACCAACTCAAATTGATAAGATATGAAGACAAATATTTTCTTTTCTTTATTTCCAAACCGGGATTATGACGCCTAAACTAGGACTATATGTATAGCAGTTACCAGTTTAACTTGACATTGTATCTGTATTTATTTTTATGTTAGGTTTGTATCTGCTGCTTAACTCGAGGTAGATTCGTCCAACGGTTTTCTGCACAAATCTGAATGATTTCCGGCAAATATCCAGGCCTTCGTAAAGAAATCCTCGACAATTGTCATGGAACATTCATCCAATATTTCACACATTCAGAAAATGATCATCCAAACCAAGAAAGAACAAAAGTTTTAGTTGAGGGGTGAATATAAAAATGAGAATTCAAACAAGTGTTGAATCAAGCAACTATGTGCCTCTAGAGTTAGAGATCTTGGGTACTTTTTTATACTCATGCTTTTTTAAACATGGGCAGAATATGCTAATTAGGGATTACATGTAAAATTATCAAGACATTCCACTTATTTTAATATTACAATTGGCTGTTTAATTTAAATATATTTATTAAAATGAAAGGATTTAATATTTCAGGGTATTCCCAGGTGTTCAAATGGATCCCACTTAACGTTCAAGTTTCATCATTTTCTTCATTAAAGCAACTTTACCTTAAAATACACATTTGGACATTAAAAAACTATGTTTTGTTTAGAATGTTTATTGCCAAAGTGGTTTTTAGGCTGGAAAAGTTCCTTCTTTCATACTCATAATGCTGCAAAATGCCCCCTCATACATCGGAAGATAATTTTCGATGGCACAAATGAAATATAATTGGAACACACGTTCCGATCGACTTTTTTTCCCCAGCTTTGGCAACATGGGGACCTAAACAACAATCATCTATGTAAATTGAACTATCATCTTTTGAATGAAGGATAATACTTAACATCGCGAATTTATTGATAGTGACAACATCACAAGCGTTCTTAGTAGTTGAAGGCCATTCAAACAAGTGTTTTCCGGAAAAAGAAAAAAAAAAGAAAAGAGATTTGATTCCTAGTTAAGCCACCAACAATTCACTTTGTACTTATCTCACTATGATATCAAAAGAAATAATACTATATCCCTAACACATATTTTCTAACGTAAAGTTGTTTATTAATTCAAATTCAAATTCATCATACAAAACTAGGAAGGTTCCATAATTTTCGTGAGATCCAATTTTTCAAATGATAAAGTAAGTGTCTTAAATCCTCGTTAGTTTAGCTCAGTTGGTAGAGATATTGTATATTATATGCAGGGCCGGAGTTCGAAATCCAGACGTTCTATTTCTCCACAATTAAATTGTATGAGCTCTGACCACTAAACTACTTGACAAAAAAAAAAAAGTAAGTGCGTTGTATAGAATTAGTATATTATTGACTGAGGTATTTTGTCTTTGGGTCTAAAGAATGATACATTTGTGAAAGACTTTCTGGCAACAAAACACGACCACATGCAAAAAACAACCACGTACCACCACCTCCTTTTATTTTCTGACATGTGTCTTGTTACTTTTATTATTTATTGACGTGTTCTTTCTGTCTCAAATTATAAGTAAATATTCGTCAAACATGTTTGAAATTAAAATAATTCATTCTAGAGGTCCAAAAAGTTACCAGATGTCTAAAGGATCATATGCTACAGAGGATTAACACAGAGGAACATCACATGATGCGTTGGTTCGTTAATCTAATGTAAAGTTGTTATGATGCATATACAATTAACATGAGTTTATTAGAAGTTAGTAACTAGTTAGAAGTTGGTGAGTAAGATTGAGTTAGTTAGTTGGAAATTAATTTGATCGTAAGGTTTATTTGGTAGTCAAGTAACCATGGTTAGTTAGTGAGTATAGCTCAATTGGTAGGACAATGCATTATTATATGCAGAGGTTGGAGTTCAAACTCCGGACACCCCACTTATTCACCTTATAAGATGAATTTTAGCCACTACCTGACAAAAAAAAAAAAAGAGAACACTTATAGACATCTTTCTCCATTCAATAAATTTACATTTCAATAATCTCTCTTTTCCTTC
>Ga0315914_1011602_pt1 | contig 10502 bp, 10 predicted proteins | sample MpolenodulesMG_FD_203920 | JGI IMG/M metagenome (GOLD analysis project Ga0315914, IMG submission 203920) | Medicago polymorpha root nodule microbial communities from Los Angeles, California, United States - elongated nodules | ecosystem: Host-associated > Plants > Roots > Nodule | place: USA... | reverse complement strand
TTTCAACTCTAGTTCCTGTACTTTTACATGCATTATCAAAGATCTATAAGCTAAACCTCATAAAGTTATAGGTGCAGCCTTGCAGGCTACAGAGCTATTGGTTGATTTTAACATTGTTAAACTATATATTTATCCATGTGTGTTGAAATAAGCTATTCAACATGCAACTATTAAACAACATAAGGTTATATCTACACATTCAGTGTTAATCATATACTATTAACTTCCATATATTATACGATGAAGCCCAAGTAAACAAATTCCTTCATCCAATTACTCCTGTATCTTGAACAAGAACCAATCACAGCAGACCAAGTAAACAAATTCATCACAATCATTTCATCAAACACTTTATATGCCTTCTCAAAAATTCAATTTTCAGTGAGTATTGAATGAATTTCCTATTTCCTCAAATGAAAAGCTCCTTGAATGAAAAGCTCATGATCACATACATAAGAACCCAAAACCTAAAACTCATAAATTAGGATCACGAAACTCAAATCAAAAACTCATCATCAAATCGAGTTGAATAAGAATGAAAGTAATCTAAAACATATAACTCATAAATTAGATCAATTTTAAAAATTAGGATATGAAACTCAAATCAGAAATTCAACATCAAATTCAGTTGAATTAGAATGAAAGTATCTAAAACCTAAAATTCATAAATTAAATCAAATTCACAAACTAAAAGCATGAAACTCACAAATCATATAGTAAGAGTCAGAGCTTTAAAGACCACGAGTTTGAACAAGTTCTGAGAGAACGCAACTTCGAGCTTTTTGAAGAACATCGATCTGAGCGAACACAACTTTGAGCATTTCGAACAACTTCGAATTAAGCGAAGATTCGCTTGAAGCTTTGCGGTGGTGGAACGGTGATTGAGCGGTGGTGGAACGGTGATGCAACGGTGGTGGACGGTTATAGAGAGAGAGAACATCGATGGTGGAAGATTAATATGTTAATTGTATCTTAATTTTTGTTAGACTTTGAGTTTTTTTATCTGAAAATACTATATAAAAATAGAAAAGAATGAAGGATATTTTTTATGAAAATTCAAAAAAAAAAAATAATGAAGGATATTTTGAAAAGATATTTTATTTAAATGATAATGTATTGTTATATGTATATTGTATTTTTTTTTTTGTGGTGGCCGGGGTTTGAACCCCGGACCTTTCATGTATATTATGTCTTGTCCAAACCAACCGAGCGAAACTCACGTGGACTATATGTATATTGTATAAATGTTGAAATGAAATTAATATTTTGCAAATAAAAATTAATTTAATAATATTTGTAACATATATGAAATTAATAAATTTAAATTAGTAAATTCTAAATACTTAAATAGCATGTTTTAAAAGAATCAAAATATGTGGTCTGATTTTATATTATTTATCAAAATATTTTAACATATATGTTTTAAAAGAATCAAAATATTTTAACATTGAATACGAACAAAAAAAATATTAATTACAATCGACAGTAACAGCTTAACATTTTATTTAGATATGTGTTATTTGGACTTAAATCTAAAATCATAGGGTACATATTCAATATCTAAAATTAAGAAATTCAATGAAAAAGGAAAAGAAAATAAACAAGCAAACAAACCGCAGGAAAATCCGCAGGAAACGGCATATGAAAAACCGCAGTAATATCCGCAGCAATACCTGTGGAATTTCCCAAGGAAACGTCGAAATAATATTCGTCAATAGTCCCGCAGGAAACTTCGTATGACTAAGATTATCAGCAGGAAAATCCTCAGGTATTCCTGCGGATTATTTTCCTTATGAAAATCCGCAGGAAAATTGAAAGTTTCTAGTAGTGAAGTACCCTGGACTGTATTTTTATACGGCAGGGTTCATAAATATTGTGTTTAGAAATCATTTCTCTTGATTAAATTGAAATGGAGGGATAGGAATTGGTGTCTGACTAAACTTTGACGCATTGGTTTCAATTGATCTCATCCCATTTTATATTGCAAGGAAAAAAAAAGTTGTAATAACTTGTTTATTGCTCGAGTTTGATTCAAACGTAGATCAATGTTGAACTCTTATATAATGGTGAACTTTTATGCATTATGCTTATAGTACTTGGGATATACTCAACTAAATATGCATATAACCAATAAACTGAAAGCATTCTCACAGAATGTTTGGATGTGATGAGAAATAACAAATAACAAAAAGGAAAACCAAAACCCCTATAGAATTACTAAATTTATAGGTGAACAAATTAGTCAGAGGCCTTTGTTAAACACAAAGGTTGCAAAAAGTAGAAAAGTAAACAATATCTGTCATGTTTTTAGCGCATCAACTTCCTTCTCGCCTATACTAATCAGGAGAAACTCCATCTGTTAGTTGCAATCTTTCTCAAAACAAACATACCGTAAATGAAGTGCATAATAAGCTGGACAAAAAAGGAAAAGAAAAATAGAATGTTGATAGTGCGAGTGCGTGAAGCAAATGCAACATTAAGCATGAACTCCCCTAAACCTTCGAGAATAGGACAAGTCTTGACACCAGCAGCGCAGTCCAACCCAATTTGCTTATATAGCTTTTCCATTAATCTCTGCAAGGATAGATAATTTCTCAGTCAACTCGAATGCCAAAGCCTGCACCCTTGAGTGTTTAACATTTCGAAACACATTCACTACAAGAAATGAAGGTAATTCCGACCAAAAAAATCTGAGGAAACTTGGTTTCTCGCTAAAATAAAGGTTTTCCGAGGAACAATTTCCTCGGTATGCACGTGTCAGGAATCTCTGCTTCAACAACAGCATAATCAGTTTAACACGGTTTTCAAGATTACATACCGAGGACAATGTTTCTCGGAAAACATGTTGTCATTATATTCTCTATTACATAGTGTACAATATTGAAACTCATAAAGAAAAAGAAAAAAACTGAACGTGTTCCATCTTCTCTCTCAACTGCGACACAATGCTCACTCTCACACATACCTCACGAAACCTCCATTTTTGAGCAATTGAAATTTTGCATGTATCTTTTTCTTCTCAAATCCTTCAATAGAAGCTAAAAAGAATCAAGGTGAGTTAACATTTTTCATTTTCGTTTTTGATTTTTTGTTGAACCCACAAAACCCTTTTTCCCCAAAATTTCCATTTTTCCCTATTTGATTTCGTGGTAACAAGAATCGCATGTTCTGTTTGTGTTTTTGTTCTTTAGGGGAGGTTCGATCTGTGTTGTCTTGCTGGCTGAATTTTGTCCTACTGAGATTGTATTTTTAAGCGTTTACTGTAACAGGAGGGGTTTGTGTAGTTTAGGTAGGTGCTGTTATGTTGGGGGCGTGAGGATGCTTTATTCTCCTGTGTAATTTTGAGCTCATCCCACTATCTTTGTGGAAGCTCTTTTCATATATATAATATGTTGTTAACAAAAATAAAATAGCATAATCTCCATTGTTCATTATGTATTGTTGTTACACACTTCTTCCATTTTGTTCATTATTTGTGTTGTTGTTACAAACTTCTTTGATTTTGTTCCGATTATGTTCAACTTTCTGCATTATCTATGTTGTATTGTATTCAATCTAGAATAACCTCAATTTTTTGGTGTTTAATCATGTTTTTATTTTTATGTATTATGTAATTGATGCAAAATTTGTGAAAAATTGAACAATAAGTTCCTGCAAGTGTGGAAGTAGTGAAAATTTAGTTTTTTTTTTTAGTGTGAAAAATTAGTAAAATTATGTTGCTTGAGTGTTGAGTTATTTGAAATTATGTTGTTTGAAATTTGAAAATAAAATTGGCGGTTTTTTAAAATTTGAAAATAATATTGGTGATCTTTTAAAAATTTGAAATTCAAAAGTTTTGGCACCCAAAAAATTAATTATAATTTTTTTAAAAAATTAAATACATTCCGAAGACAAAGTTCCTCGGAAATGCTAGTCACTTTAGTGGCAGGACGTTTTTCCTCGAAAACAAAAGTTCCTCGGAAATTTCCTCGGTAATAGGATTGCAACCAACTATTTTTCCAGGACATGAGTTCCTTGGAAAAAATAGACATTCCGTGGAGATATGGATTATTTCCAAGGAGTTTTGTGCCTCGGAATTTCAGAGTTTTCTTGTAGTGATTGCACCCAGATGGTTGATCCCAGCTAGCATGAAGGACGTCATTCATTACACTTATACTGACAATACTATGAACACAAGTAGAAGAGAGGTCGAAACAATTTGCTAGCTGATCCACTCTCAAAGAATCATATGATGAAGAGGAGGTAAATAAGTATGTCCTTAGTGTCTCCTCCTTGATTTTTTTTTCCTTCAGCATCTCTAGCACGGAGTCTCGGTTTTTCACAAATTTCAATACGTCGAGATGCAATATTGTCAAAAGCTTTGTGGAAGTCTCCATTGATAAGAAGCCTTGTGACAACCATGACATGATGCTTAACATTTTCTGGAAGACCGTTGATTTTTTTTTGTCGCTGATCTCGAGAAAGCAACGGATATTCATACTGATGATCTTATGCTTCGCGTCATGAACATTGGCTGCATTATTGGGAACTTCCAATAGCATAGAAGATATTAGATACACTGATTCCAGGAGCTCAAGATTTATATGAACATGCTTCCTTCACACCTTTCCTGAAAGATAAGTTAATGAAGAGTTAGTTATGTTAAATATAACTGATCCAAATGATATAAACATGTAATAGAAAAAATAGAAAAATTAAAATATACAGAAAAGACGTGACTCAATTGAATATGACGATTTAAATGTCATTCAGCAGCAAAGACATAGGTTATCATTTTAACTCTAACGACTGAAGACTATAAGCATCCAAGAAAAGTGATACAGAGGATTTAGGAATGATACTACAAAATGATGGCATAGAAAGAAAGCATTGATTAATCCATCCTGATCAAGAAACCATTTCATACATGCAAATTAACACATAGCAAAATTAACCTTCTTATAGTCCCGCAGGTTTTGGGGTGAAGGGTTATGCGGGAATACATTTTCCCCATTGGATGAGAAATACTTCTATTTTGGAAGGGTTAGTTGATGTTATACTCTACAACTGTAAAAACTGTCAGCAGCTTCCTCCACTTGGTAAATTACCTTGTTTAACCACTCTTTATGTATCTGGAATGAGAGATTTAAAGTACATTGATGATGACTTATATGAACCTACATCCAAGAGGGCTTTCATTTCATTGAAGTATTTGACTCTGCGTGGTTTACCAAACTTAGAGAGGATGTTGAAAGCTGAAGGGGTAGAGATGCTACCACAACTTTCCTACTTAAGAATTTCAAGTGTTCCCAAGTTGGCATTGCCATCCCTTCCATCTCTTGAAATCCTTGATTCGACTGGAATAAACTTCGAGTTGTGGAAGCTCCTATTTGATTGCCGTTGGAATGAAGTTGTTGATTTACTTCCAAAGGGAATTGTGGCTAATATGCACAATCCCAAGTCACTTGTTATCATACACTTCGAAAATCTCAAGGTATTACTGGATGATCTGCGCCATCTTAGTGCTCTGGAGGAGCTTCGGATTTCAAATTGTGATGAACTTGAGTCTTTCTCGATGCATGCGATGCAAGGTTTGGTTTCTCTTCGAGTTTTGACCATTCAAGAATGTGATAAATTAATATCCTTTATTAGAGATATATGTTAGTCATATAGTGACTAGTTAGTTAGTGCATATAAATATGTTTAAGGTGTCACATTGTAACTAACTTTTTCACTCATTGTAACTAACTTTTCCGTTAATACAAAGAGTTTGTTAGATTTCTCTCCTTCTTTCCATGGATGCCATGTTTCATAACATCCTTGACAGAAGGTATGGGAGAATTGGCTTGTCTGGAGATACTTGAAATCAGTTTTTGTCCACGACTTGTTTTACCAAGTAATATGAACAAGGTAACTTCCCTTCGTCAAGGGTCATTTAGGTGCTTCAGCGGAAACAGCAGGATATTACAGGGCTTAGAAGATATCTCCTCCCTACAGAATTTGAGTCTAGCACACTTTCATTACCTGCCAGAATCATTGAGAGCCATTACTTCTCTTCAAAGATTAGAAATCATTTCATGTGCAAATGTAAAGTCGCTACCAAATAGCTTTCAGAACCTCACAAACTTGCATACATTGCTTATTGTTGGATGCCCTATGTTGGAGAAGCGATGCGAGAAAGGAACCGGGGAAGATGGCAAAAGATAGCCCACGTTCCGGAATTGGAGTTAACTGCAGGAAAAATATACTTTAGCCTACCTTTTTTTCATGTTTTTCTTTTTATCTATATATAGTTCTATGTAGCACCGCCACATCATATATAGTTCTTTGTAGCACCGACATTTCAGATATAAGCCTTGTCCTGTGTCTGACATTGATACCTGCATAACACCGACATAAGTTGTTAAATTGAATCACTTTTCTTTTCTTTTCTCAGATTATTATTTGCGTCTACATGTTTGTGTCGGTATCGTGTCCAATATCTAAGTCTGAGTTAGTGCTTCATATATCTTGTTTTCCTCAACTAATGTATGATGATTTTTGACATGGTTGATGTAACTCTGAATGCAGGGAATAATTTTTCAGACTGGAAGAAGGAAATGCATTTGTTGCACCGTCGTGCTCGGCCATACTATATGTCGTCAGAGGACGAGTTTAGCACAATAGTCAATGCATTCTAAACGAACTTAATGGCATAAATAGAAAACACTCCTATATGCCAAAAATGGTGAGTACCGAGAACATTTCTTTCTCCTTTCTTCATAAAAAATTGAAATTGTCATTCAAATAATTAACAGGCTTTGTGGTCTGCAGGTTGCATTCTCATTTCTTACTTAAGGACAATTAGTGGTTAGTTTTCCCATCTCTTTTAGGCTTTAGCATGCTGTCAATGATCTTTAAATATTATCTATCATTGTTTGAGTATAAAATGGTAAATTAGAAAACTAATATTTTGCTAACTCATTCTTCACATATGATACTGAATCTTAAAATTTTAAAGAAAATTAAAACAAAACAGGATATAAAATTAGTTTAGAAGTTCAAACTGAACAAAGTAGATATAAATTTATGGCATATGACAACAATGTTAAAACTTGCAGCTTCTTACTGAAATCGGCACAAGAAATTCTAGACTCGTGGACATCTTCCTCAAGCTTCATCATCCGGAAGCTAATACTCAAAGGAGGGAATGAACAACTTCCTTTATGCTTAGGATGAATCCTTACTTTTCAGTTTTAACTGCAAATTTTTATCATAGATATGAGTGGTTATTTGGATGTGAGAGAACCAGGATCTCGAAACTTAGTGAAACTGCGTCTGTTTTCTATGAAATATTCTGCAGCAGTGTAAATGTTTGTATTCAATCTCTGTTTGATACAACTTTCTTTTGAGTTTCATCAATAAAATTGTTGTTATTCAGTGATTTATCAATTTGTAGCAGCAAAGATATTCTGCACTAAGCATCTCAACCATGGCATGACTATAAACATGATAACAAAATATTATATTCTTTCAATGGCTGACAAAAATTCTATGATATATAAAAATTCAATTTGAGATTTTAAAAAGTTGCAAAAATTCTATGATATATAATCATATAACAATTCAATCACACTTCATTAATTTTTAGAAACATTTTATAGCTTGCCTAATTTAAAAAAGAAGCTAAGTTGCATCGTTCCGACCCTATACCCCCAAAAAAAAAAACTACAAATTCCACTAAACAAATCTTGATCAATCTTACCATCATTTAAACCAAGTAATATGCATCAATTACAGCAATATAAACTAAGTAGTTCATATTACTTAGAATAAGAGGTTTGCTGGTTTTAAAATTGTGATGCCTTGAATGCATATGCATAAATAAGTTATGTGATGTATTGTGCCATGTAAATTTGTTACTGATCTTTGCTTATTCAATCCTTGCCACTCTCTTTAAGGAACAATTTGAAAGAGATTGGTGAAATGTTCTCTCCCCCATATGTAGGTAATTGTTTGACCGAACTGGCTAAACAAATATTGGTGTGGTGTCCCTCTCCTTTCTACTTGCTTTATCTTTGTTATATTGTTCGATTGTGGTTTTGTTTTACACTTAGTTGCTAGATTAGATATAGATTTGTTGTTGTTGCTTGAAAATGTTTTGGTTATTTGTTGTCACTAATACTTGCTCCACAAATATAAATTTATTGATGTGATTTTGAGTCAACAAATTCACAATACATCCGGCCAATATAGTGATCAACGAAAATATATAAACGCATGATAGTCCCACAAATATAAATTTATTGATGTGATTTTGAGTCAATGAATTCACAACACATCAGGCCAATTTAGTCATCGAAAATAAATAAACATACAATAGTCCCTCATATTTTAATACAGAGGACTGTATATAAACATTAGAGACTAATACAGGTTTACTTTTTGTTGGGGACTAAATTGGTCTGATGGAAATTGTGAGGGACCAAATTGGATCTTCACCTCTTTCTTGTATCAAAGATATTCATTTGTGGCAAAATGCTCAATCATATTATAGCTACCTCGTTATCCTTTTTACTCACATTTCCTTATTCTTTAGACACCAGAACAGGTTCTCACTTCTCAGCCTAACATGTCTAAATCTTTTGTTGTATGGGTCGCGAACAGAAATCTACTACTGAAGGATTCTTCTGGGCTCAACGCAAACCTGCTTGCGTACGCGTGGGGAAAATATCTTTGCTAGTGGAAATTGATAAATTCACTTAATAACAACGATTTTATCGATGAAACTCAAAAGAAATTTGCATCAAACAGAAAATTGAATACAAACATTTACACTGCTGCAGAATTAAAATATTTCATAGAAAACAGACACAGTTTCACTAAGTTTCGAGAGCTTGGTTCTCTCCCATTCAAATAACCACTCATATCACATGTATGTAGGACACACTCTCAATAGATAGTTGAATTTCAAATTCGCTGAACCATACATCAATTTGGCCAAACATTTTCCACTAAAAGGGTAAAAAAGAATGAATACATGATTATTAAAAATAAAGAAATAAAGATACAAATAAATACAACAAATCTTTCAATCAGAGCGTTACTTGATTGTATTTTCAATCATGAAGTCAAAATCTTTCTGGAAACTGGAAACTGGAATCCATGCCAGCTGATCTTTCTCTGCACACATTGTTCAATACAAGTCAAAAATCACACCATATTTGATATAGTAAGACAAAATAGAAAGGAATAAAATTAAGAGATTCATTCAATTCAATTACCATCAAACATTGGAAAGTGAGTTATAAAGTGCATCCATGCTTCTATATCATACTCTGCACACATTGTTCAATATAAGTCTAAAATACACCATATTTGATATAGTAAGAAAAAAGCGAAAGGAATAAAAATAAGAGATTCATTCAATTAACTTACCAATCTTATACCCTGCATCAGATTGCAAATACCTATCCGATAGAACATAAGGAATGTGAGCTATCTTATGCCAATCTTTACCTATTCTTCTCTTGCATCATTTCCCTAACATAGGGCAACGAGCAATCCTTAACACTTGCAAGTTTTCGAGTTGCTGAAAGTTGTCTGGTAGTGATTTTAACTTTGGAAACCGATAAATTTCTAATACTTGAAGAGAAGTCATGGCACCCAAACAGTCTGGCAAAGATGTCAGCGAAGGAAAATCAAACAGAGACAACATTTGCAGTGAGGGGATGCCTTCTATGCCATCTAGTATGTTTTCATTACTCTGCCAGAGTATCAGTCGACGGAGGGAAGTTAGACTGTTCATGTTATGTGGAAAAACTAACTGTGGGCACTCTGTGATATTAAGTGCCTCAAGACAAGTTAGGTGTCTCATACCGTCGGACAGGGATTTAAATTTACCGCATTCATGAATGGCCGAAGTTCGAAGAGAGCTCAAACCTTGCAACAAGTGCTCTGATAATGACTCCATTTCATCACAATGTTTGATTATAAGATATTCTATAGCACCAAGTCTACTGAGTTCAACAGGTAATTCCTTGAGTTTGGCAAATTTCGATATAGAAAGTGACTTAAGATTGTTACCAGAAATTCCTCGTGAAGAGGAAGCTACATCTTCACTGCAATTGTTGTCAGAAAAGGACTTCAATAATTCTTCATTTCCTCCTCTAACAGAAAGTAACTCCACAGATGGAAGGGACTGCAATGCAAGTTTCGGGACATCTGTTATATCTAACTCCAAAAGTTGTGGTAGCATCTCTACTCCTTCGATTTCCAACACCCTCTCTAAATTTGGTAAGTCCCACAAAACCAAATTTTTTAACGACATAAAAGCCTTCTCAGTTGTAGGTTCATATAAGTCATCATCAATGTACTTTAAATCTTTCATTCCAGATACATAAAGATAAGTTAAACATGATAAATTCACTGAATAACAACGATTTTATTGATGAAACTCTAAAGAAATTGTTCTCAAACAGACATTGAATACAAACATTTACACTGCTGCATAATTGAAATATTACAAAGAAAACAGACACAGT
>Ga0315914_1011597_pt1 | contig 10509 bp, 8 predicted proteins | sample MpolenodulesMG_FD_203920 | JGI IMG/M metagenome (GOLD analysis project Ga0315914, IMG submission 203920) | Medicago polymorpha root nodule microbial communities from Los Angeles, California, United States - elongated nodules | ecosystem: Host-associated > Plants > Roots > Nodule | place: USA... | reverse complement strand
AAGCACAACTGCAAGAGACTTCTATTGCTCAAGCACACAAGCAAGAGACTTCTAATCAAACAGAATTACAAAGAAGTTTGTTTGAGTTTGAACACTTGATATACAATCAGTGGTGTCCACAATACAAATCAGATACAGACTATTAAGACTCTTAAGACTTTAGAATTTCTAAAAAATGGACTTTGATAAGATTCTAAGTGACTTTAAATGCAGAACAATAACAGAGTTTTGGACTTTGAATTGTTGTATGAGTCTTGCTTTTGTGTATGTCTGTATTATCCAACTAGTAAGTCTTCACTCCTTTATATAGAGGTGTGAAAGATACGTTGGAAAGTTGCCAGCACAAAAAAGAGTCGTTTGAAGCTTGTTGAAAATCACCAATGATCTTTTGCCTTATACGGTTATTGTCCTATGAAGGATCAATTTCAAATGCATTCCTAATTTGAAGGAACATTTCTACAGGCAGAGCTGTTATTCTTGTCTTGTTGCAGAGACACGAACAGAGTAGTGGAGGAAGTGGTTGTACAGTTTGTACCAATTGTCCATTGTCAACGCTCTTGATAGAACAAGCATCCAATGCTTTCAAATTCTTTCACAGAGGCCGTTGTAACACTCTTTTAGTCTTCTGCAATGCTTAGGCGTGATTAAATCAATTACCCAGCCTTAGAAGCTTTAAGTCTTTCATCTCCTAATGAACTTCAGCTTCTGGTGATCTTGCTTCTGATGAGATGCTTCTGATGACGTCATCACTTCAGGAGCACTTATACTTCAGATGCACTTTTCTTCAGATACTTCAAGCTTCCTTTTTGGTGATTCCTTTGCTCTCTTTTGTTCTTCCAGAACCTTATATAGATATCAAATTTTTTTCTATGGTCCTGTACACTTGAACAAATATTAGCATATCCAATTGACAATTTTTAAGACCTTGTTATCATCAAAACTCTAAGGGTAACGTATGTTAAACATATTTCGTTCCAACAATCTCCCCCACTCTAAGGGTAATATATGTTAAACACATTTTTTTCCAACACACATAGTTATGTCATTCATACGGTCTTATGGCCAAGAGATTGATCTTTGGACCGCACCGATCGATGGGCTTCCTGCTCAAGATGAACTTTATAACAATCAATTTTGAAAGGAGCCTAAAAGAATTCCACCTGGGCAAGGGCGTCCTTGAAACCATGTTTCCAGCATTGATCATCAAGAGCCACAACCTCGTCTGCCCTTCTTCGTTGAGACAAGGCTTCAGCTTCCGCCAAGGCATTGCCAGCTAAAGCTTGCTTCAGAACAGCGGCTTCCTCAACGGTCGGGACCATGGCCACCTGAGCAAGGACCTTAATATCCGCAGAAAGGAGCTTGTTCACCTCATCATGAGACTTTAGCTCCTCTTCCAAGAAAGATACATTGGCACCGGTCTCCTTAGCGTGGGCCTTCTAGGCAATGGCCTCCGAAGACTCGTCGATCGATTTCTATTTCAAACTGTCACACTCACCATACAGGCTCGTCACCTGCTTGTTGAAAGAAGAAAGAGAATCTTTCTCCTCCTTGGCCTCCTTCTGTGAGGCCAAAAGCTTGGCAACAGTTTCCTTGACTCTCTCCTCAGAAGCAGCATGTTTCTGGCTAAGCTCCCGATTTTCCCTCTCGGCCGCCTCCCAAACATCCTTCGCAGCTGCCTCCTTAGCCTGTTTCAAAGAAACCTGGTGGGAAGCGTTGAGGTCCCGAAGCTGTTTATCCCCTTCCTCCAGTAGACAGGACATATCATCCGTCGGGCGCTTAAGAGCATCCTTAGGAACCATCTCATAGCCAGCCATCATGGTACACAGAACGACCGTTTTATAAGCACTAATGGCACGGTCGGCCACCAATTTTCTCCTCTTATTAAGGTCCACACGACCCAGCCAAGCTCGGTCCCAAGGCGATAAGGCCTCCATATAATCTCGCTTGGAACGAGGAAGAGACGAAGTATCCGAAAAAACAACTGTAAGCCGAAAAAGTGGCTCCAAAACCGACCGAGAAATAGATGACAAACAGAACACTAGAAAAAAAAGGCCGGCCTGGGAGCTCCTTCCACTGTTCATCCTGTTCACCCACTCGAAGTCTTTTGGGCCGCCCCACTTCATCAACCTTTTCTCCATTCCACTTCGAACCACTTATGTTACAGGAATTCGCCAAGGGGGTTGGAAAAAGGACCCCAGAACCTTTCCCGGCGCCCTTGGAAGGAGGAGACTCCATCAGTGGCCTACTAGAATCACCGGGTACAGCAGCGGCCTTACGTCTTTTCAAAGAATCTCACACGACATGCGTAGAGGGATTACCCTCAAACGGGGGACGGACTGCGGAAGGCTTACGAAGCATGTCTTAACCAGGAGAAGATACGTCTGAGAGACAACCTAGAACGGGAGGAGGAACACAATTCTGCCCGAAACCTTTTAAACTATTAATGGGAGACATTGAATCTGCAAATACAAGAAACAGACGATTAGCCAGTAGAATAAGGGACAATCAAAAGGCAGAAATAAAAAGGGAAATAAGGATAACCCCTCACCAAAAATTTCGCGACGATGTACGACATCCCGTGCCTGAAGGATCAAAAGTGTATTTATAAATCGGGGCACCCTTTTTAAAGGACCCCCAAGACGTCGCGGGTCCAAAACCCGCTCTAATTCGAAGCCGACAACAAAGTCCTCAAGGGAGGATTTCAACCATTGACCGGAAGGAGTAAGTTCCCCCTCTGCAAAAGAATAATCAGCGGCTGGTTTGTGAAAATGATCTCGGGTCTAAAAATGACACAAAAGGGGCAATTGCGCCACATCTCCTGGAGGAGCGGCATTGGTATTTGGACCGTCCGAGTCAACCTCGTCTAGATAATCCAAAGGAACGCGACAAATACTCTCGTGCGCCCGTCAGCTCACAGAACGGACCAACAGATACTTAGGCTTCCAATTCTCAAGAGGATCCGCGTAATCCTCAAAGAATCTGACATGCTGATAAAGTTACACCTAACTATAAGCAACTGCATCATCATTATGGCGAACTCCAAAGAGAGTGAAAAAGAGACGAAAATTGGGCTGCCGGCGTTTATAGTCACACCAGAATTGATAAACCTTCACGAAAGCCCAAGAAAGAGGATGAAGTTGGGAAGGCGCAACCTTCAGATGACTTAGTACTCCCAGCTCAAAATAGTTAAAGGGAGCGAAGGCATCCATTTCCCCATTTACGATATTATAAGTAACAAAACCACAACCACAAAAGCGGCTGCACGTCCTTTTCTCCCCATTTAGAACTACAAAAGCCCAAGACCCGGGGAGACTCCGAGAGATTTCGTTCAACTAGTTGATGGACTGATAGTAAGAGACAACTTTCGTGACCTCACCATCCACCCAACTATAGTCATAATCAGAACTAATACTCCTACCACGACCGTCCATTGGAAAAGGGCCACCCTTCTTGAAAAAATAAGGGAAACCGTGACCTTGAGCCCTAAAACACTCCTCCAACCACCACACAATCTCTCTATGAGAAGGGAGACACATCAAATGACCGACAAGGGATACCCGCATCTCACGATACAACTCGTTCCCTTCGAAGTAAGTGAGTACAGTGGGGTTCTCTAAAGTAATGGAAGGGAAAGTAAAATCGGTACCTACCCTCGAAACTTCTTCCTCACCGTCGACCGAGATAGGACGATCATCAACCAGCAAACCCACTAATTGTCCAAGACTAATGAAACGATCACTCGTCTCCCAATATCAAGCCCCAAAGCAAAACTAGAAGAGAAGATGAAACAAACAGATCAAGGGGATAAAGGGATACCTTATGAATGTTGCGCAATCCACGCAAGGAAAGACAAAGAATGAAATAAAGACGTTTATGGGAATTTGAGTTCACCAAAGACAGTTGCAAAATCCTTCGAAGACAAAAAATGAGAAACGAAAAGAAAAGAAAGAGAAGGATCCCTCTTATATAAAGTCCCAAAACTGGAAATCAAACGACTATGAATATAGAAAACCAAGGTCCACAGTTCAACGGTAAAGATTCAACCAATAGATCGAGAAAAACACTCTAGTAACGCGCACATGTGTCCCGAAACCCGGAATGAATGCAACACACGAAACAGACGCGTGGAATGCAGAGTTGAATAGCCATCATGTTGCCAACGTTTCCTTTGAAACATTTAATTGCCAACTACCCCGACTAACTCACAGTGGGGAGCCTCCTCCTCACGAACGGAAACAAAGATCACCAACAAACGCTTCAAGGGTCGTCCGACATAGCTCATCAACGGAAACCACACTCTTTGCGGGCGGGCTTCAGTTCATGACACAACACATCGAGGTCCACCAAACTAAGTCCTCGACGAGTACCTTTGATCGAACACCTCCTTCTCTGCTAAAAGCCATTAAGTCATAAAGGCATCAATCACTTAGGGGCAACTGTTCTGGACAACTCACACACCTACACATGTGCAATATTGTGCTACCTCAAGGCCTTGCACTCAAAGGAGCACGCCAACTCACCTGGGCCGTGCCACACTGGAGCACGTCTCCATGCCGGGATCACACTACACGTGTCCACTCCTGTTCCTAATCATACGCCATATAACCCGAAGACGGTTATGCCAAGAGCGCGTATATATAAGGGTGAACTTGCTTAACCCTCAAGGTACACAACAGTTTTCACAACTCTCCTAAGAATTTTCTCTCAGTTCCATTACTGACTTAATCGTCAGAGTTCTAACGTGCTTGCAGACACCTTTCGTTCCACCGCAGAATATGCTTCGCCGCCGCACTAGAAGCCGTTACTGATCATCGGAGCATTCTCCACAACCGTTGCAACTCATCCTTTCTTGCCGGACAGATCAATCATCATCATCAACATCAACAACAATCAATTCAAGAATCATCAAAGTTCAAAATCACATTTTGCACCAAAGACGGACAAACTTCATTGATTTGTTCTTATTTTATCCTATCATCATGAACCTAACACCAATTGCGAGATATTCGGTCATTAAACCACTTCTCAACAAAGTTCGTCTATTCTCATCACTTCCTACATTTTCTAAGTATTTTCGACAAAACAAGGTAAACGTGATTAGACACCTCAACCAAGCATATACACTGCTCATATATGATCACAGTAGCTTTTGCATATAGGTATCATAGTCCAATTCCGATAAATTCCAAAATTTCACAAAGTTCGTATCGTTTTGTCATTTTTCCAAAGAATCCCAATTTTCAAAGCAAAACCAAGTCAAAGCTCACGATTACCATCCAAAACATATTTATAAATCAAGGTTACAATAAACAACCATAACCTTACCTTTTTTCTTTGAGAAAAACAAGTTTTGGAAAATTATGCGTTCTTGAGCATTTTTTAAAAAGATTGATACGATTCAAAAAACCAAGTTCAATATAACTCATTTGATGTTTCCAAAGGTTTAGAAAGCTTACATACAATTAAGTACATCAAAAGAATTAGTTTGGACGGTTAGGATCGAGCCCGCAATACCCGGAATGCCAAAATCATGAGTTGTTGTACTGAGCAACTCGCTATAAGAAGTAGTCACTCGCTATAGCAAGTTCACCAGCATAGGGGAACCAAGAGTTTAAGTTCCTCTCGGGAACTCACTCAGTTTTCCCCCAAAAATCCCAATTTTGATCATCTTGACCTCAAATTTGACCCCAAAACTTGTACATTAATTTGTAAACATCAAAAGGCATTCAAAACAACAAAAAACAAGGAATCATAACACCAATTCACCTAAAATTCATCACCTAGTTCATTTTCCACCAAAACCCACAATTTTCTCAATTTTCATTCAAACTTCAAAAACAACCAGACCAATTTAAACCCCATCAACATTCAAACATAAAGAAACATTCATGAAGTGAATTCAAACATATTTGAACAACAATCACTCACCAATTCATGATTGACACTTAATTAATCAAAAATCATCAAAACAACTTATCAACTACAACAACTATGAAGTTTAAGATCGTAACACAACAATTTCATAAAGTTTATCATACCCACAAATTCACTTGAATTAGGAGCACAAATTTCATCATTTAAAATTCACAAAAGTCCCAATTAACACAAACACTTAAACTCATAATTGAAAATAAGAGATTATGACTTAATTGATGAAAGGAATCCATCCCCATTACCTATAGTCTTCAAGAATCCTAACTTTGGCTTCACTTTAGCTCCTAGCTCTTCAAACCCCAAGCTCTCTTTCTCTAGCTCCTCTTTTATCCTCTTGATTCACATTCTCTCTCTACCTCTTATGTTTTTGTGAAATGAATAATGAAGGCTTAATCTAATTCTCACAAGAGTTATGCTTATATACCATCTTCTAATTGGGCTAGGTGTCTAATTGTATTAATTGGCTCAATAATCTTACCAACTAATTCAACAAAGTTACTACTCACTTTAATCGTTAAAATACAAAATATTTATCGTCTCTAAATAATTATCGTAACTCACTAGTAACTTAGTAAAAGTAATTATTACCACTTAAAACACCAAAATAACCCTATTAATAGAACGACTAATTTACCCTTGTTCACCAAAAGACCAAAATATCTCTGAGTCTAAAAATGACTAAAATACCCTTCTTAAGCCAAAATCGACTAATCCTGAATAAAATACACACATAGACGAATAATAACATACAAGCGCATATAAACACACATAATAAATAATTAAAATAATTCTTGTGAAAAATAGACTGTTACAACTCTCCCCCACTAAAAAGAATTTTCGTCCTCGAAAATTACATAAAGAAAACAACTCCGGATATGAAACCCTCATCTTACTCTCTAATTCCGTTCACGGTCTTCGGCAACGCTCCAACAAAATCCATAGTGTACTCACTTCCACTCAGGCAAAAACAATGATTGCATCAAACCCGATGACTTCTGATGTTCAATCTTAGACTTCTGACAAACTAAATAAGCATACACAAACTCTGCTATATCCTTCTTCATTCTAGGCCACCAAAACAATCTCTTCAAATCCTGATACATCTTCGTCGCTCCTGGATGAATACTCATACTACTCCTGTGACCTTCTTCCAAAATCTGCTTCTTAAGCTCAAATCAAAACACCATTTTTATCCAATCTGAAGTCCACACCTTTACTTTGATTAACCAACACCACACGATCCACAAGTTTCAAATCCTCTTCTCCAAAATATTACTTGTCAGCTTCAACATTCCCAACTTCACACCACTCGGTGTCAACTCATTAACCAATCTCAAATCCTGAAACTGCTCAATAAACTCCATCTCTTAAACCATCAAGTTATATTGCTTTTATTTGATAATTTGAAATATTACAAACAGTTACCTTAAGAACAAAAGCAAAGCCAAAGAACAGTCGCTCTTTTGGGTTTTTGAAAAATTTGGAAAATGGTAAATATATGGGAAGGTACATTGAACACAATAACCATCATTCTCCCTAACAACTTTGAATTGCCCTTGTTCCGAGTCTTTGATTTGTTGGTGCTTCAAATTTGAGGTCTTTTGATAGCTGGATGCCCCAAGTGGATTGTGCCTGACTGATGCAGTTACTTTGTCATGATCCTTAACTTTTGCATAGATCGTCCTTTCGGGTTTTCAATCTATCAGGATAGTCATTTTAGTTCATGTCTCTAATTTTTTCCTGGACCGCCCTTTCGGGTTTTCAGTCAACCGAGACGCTCTTTCTTGCATAAGCCGCCTTTTTAGGTTTGCGACTTATCAAGCTTTATTTTTTTTGACAAAGTATTTCTTGATTGCACTTGCATTCATAAGACATGTGTGTTTGTCACCATTCGTAATCACAAGAATCATTGAACATGGGTCTTCATAGTTAGGCATCCACTTGCCCCTGGAGTCTGGTTGAAAAGATAGTTCCTTTTTGGGCACAAAGTCTCCTTCTTGAATTTCACGGGGACGAATCTTCTTTATGGAAGTTTGTTTCAACCTCTTTTGATATAGTTGTACAAGGTCGTCATGCATTTTAAGTTCAATCAAGCTTGGACTTTAGCAGAACTCCTATTGACGAGACTTCGACCTCCACTTTGTATACTAAGGGAAGGAGGGGGGTTGCCCCTATTGAAATATGTATTGAAGCATGATACACATGTAAGGTAACGATAACATCTTATTCCAGTCTTTGTAAGTGAATGTCATCTTCTGGACAATCTTCTTGATTTTTGTTTGCAGCTTCGACGGCTACGATACCCTAGTATGCGAGAGATCTTGTCGAGAGTCTCTTCATTCTTGTCTTCTTCAGCTTCGGATACAAGGAATTCAAAGTTGGAAGAGAGTACATGGTTAATGTGTTCAACATGCTTATTTATGTTTAAATCTTCATTTGTGTTTGATTTTAGAAAGGGATTGATTGTATGCAGACTTTTGGAAATTATAAAAGAAAAAAGAAAAAAAAAATTGGTTTTTTGTGTAACCATTTTTCCAGAAAAAACAATAAAATGATATAAAACACAAAACGACCTTTTTATTAATGATGGAAAAGCATAAAGCAAAAAGCCCTAAACAAGTTCATTTTCGTCTCAAGCGGCACGAAAAGATTTTTTGAAAATATAGTAAACAATAAACATATCACTTGAAACAAATCGAGTAGCAGAAGAAAACATCAACAGTGACTCAATTGCGGTTAATCCCTCTTTATGTGTCACAACACTAGGTAATATAATCCAGCAGTGGATTAACTTGCACGTCCGAATTCAATCTTAGAAAAGCAAGATATTGGCTTCAATCAGCTTCTGGACTTCAATCTTCAAAGAGAAACAGTGCTCGACGTCATGGTCGGGTGCTCCTTGATGGAAGGCACATGAGAGGTCAGATTGATACCAAACCGACAACTTGTTAGGCACCCGAGGACGCGCTCTGGTTTGGATAACGTTCTCCTTGAGCATGATGGGAAGCAGCTCCGCATATGTCATTGAGATCGGGTCAAACTGCATCCTTGGAGCCTGTTGTCGAGGCTGCTGTTGATGTTGGCGTTCAGGCCCTTGCTGGAACTGTGGCTGATTCTGCGAAGCTACCAGTGAGGCCACCAGGGTACTCAGTCTCTCTAACTCGACCTAGAGTGTTGTTACCTTTTCAAGAATGCTCGTGGATTTCTTATTCAAACTGATACGTTATCTCTTTTTGTTTGCACGAGTGTTGTTGGTGCGAGTTGGCTTTGGACGAGGACAGTCAAACCACTTTTGAAACGGCTTGACCTTTTATGGAAAAGAAAAATTTGTGAGACTCAGAATTGAGATTATGAAATGAAAAATGATGAATGATGCTTATGCAAAAATAGAAACATTTTTTTATTTATCGAAGGACTTGTCAAAGTAATTGTAAACATCATAAGGAACATCGTTTTATATGATAATTTGAAATATTACAAACAGTTACCTTAAGAACATAAGCAAATCCAAAGATAAAGTCTCCAACAAAGCTAAGTGAAGGTGAGAAAAACACAAGAAGGGGGGGTTGAATTGTGTTAGCTTTTTCTTTGTTTCTCCTACTGATGTCACAGTTCAGAAGCAGATAACAATCAGCTTCTGAAGTAATGATCAGAAACTAAATGTGCAGCGGATAAAAACAGAGTAAGAGAGAGAGAAGAAAGACACAAATCAATTACACAGGTTCCTTCCACAAACCGGAAGTAGTCATGTCCCCCTTGCACTTCCAAGGAGAGTTCACTAAAAAATGTAATCTCAAATTACAAGTACTCAAGCACACAAGCAAGAGATTGTCTATGCTCAAGCACACAAGCAGGAGACTTTCATATGCTCTAGTACAACTACAAGAGACTTACAAATGCTCAAGCACACAAGTAAGAGACTTACAATCAAACAAACTTACAGGGAAATATGTTTGAGTTTGAACACTTGATATACAACCAGTGGTGTTCACAATACAAAACAGAAACAGACTCTTAAGACTCTTAATACTATAGAATTTCAAAAATGTGAGCTTTGCTAAGAAATTCTATGTAACAATGAAAACAGAACAATAACAGAGTATGAACTTTGAATTGTTGAGAGTCTAGCTTTGTGTGTCTGTATACGTTGTGGCTTCTTGTATTGCTTGTATATCAGTTGTAATGTGTTATCCAAGTGGTATGTCTTCACTCCTTTATATAGAGGTGTGAAGAGATACATTGGAACTTGACAACAACACAAAAAGAGTCGTTTGAAGCTTGTTGATAATCACCAATGATCTTTTGCCTGATATGATTATTGTCCTATAAAGGATCAATTTCAAATCCATTCCTTGTATGAAAGAACATTTCTGCAGGCAAAACTGTTATCCTTATCTTGTTGCAAAGCACAACCAAAGTAGTGGAGAAGGTGGTTGTACAGTTCGTACATTTGTCCTTTTTCAACGCTCTTGATAGAATAAGCATCCGTTGCCTTCAAATTTCATTTCAAGACCGTTGTTACACTTCTTTCCGTCTTTAGCAACTCTTAGGCATGATTAAATGAGATTTTGGTGA
>Ga0315914_1011596_pt1 | contig 10511 bp, 6 predicted proteins | sample MpolenodulesMG_FD_203920 | JGI IMG/M metagenome (GOLD analysis project Ga0315914, IMG submission 203920) | Medicago polymorpha root nodule microbial communities from Los Angeles, California, United States - elongated nodules | ecosystem: Host-associated > Plants > Roots > Nodule | place: USA... | reverse complement strand
ATGTGTAACTACCGTGACCTAAGTATTTCATTACTTCGAAAGGGAATTGAGTACAATAGATTGTGTGTATGAACTATGATGTATGTATTTCGGAAGTGTCAAATCCTTGCAAGCAAAATAACATGAAACGGCGTTCTAGTATATCCAAAAGTCCTATATTTGTTTTTGAATTTTAAATTGAATCTCCTTTGATTGCAAAATAGACAATTTTGCTTCTCATTTTAGCCATACTATGTAGAATCTACTAAGCGATAATAATATTCTCACTTATATTCCTCCCTTGTACAGAACCAGTTTTGTTGATGAGAGGTGATTTGAGCAATGTAAGTCTTGGGTCTATTGACCATCATCTTGTCTTGGTAAGAATCTTATACTTCGCTTTACAAATGGATTATAGGTTGACATTGATAAACAAATTCAGGTTCGCTCACCTTTACGATATGACAAATATCGATTTGATTCATTTCCTCAATACCACTTGGAAGAGTCCATATTTACTTAGCAAAATCGATCAAACCGTTAACGACGACCTTCCAATATTATAATAATACTAATGTTAATGGGTGCCAACAGTGTATAATAGTTAGAAATATATCCTCAAAGAAATAGATAGAAATATCAAATCTATTTATTTATTTTTGGCGAAAATCAGGTATCCTCCACGCGTAGCTGTTGAGACTAATCCTTTGAGCCTCGTGGAACTTAAGTGAACGTCAAACTCTCTCTAACAGTTTTTTTTTCTTTCGGAAGGAATGGTTTTAACGTTGTTGCATGCTCAATGCTGGATTCGAACTCAAGACCTTAGTAAGTTAAACGAGGCTGACGTCATTTCATTTAAACGTTCTTAGGTGAAATATAAAATCTATTGATTAAGGGATTTAATCTTTAATCTCTAAAATATGTGAAATCTATCAAGTTATTTTAAAAAAGAAATGAAAATCTATTCAAGAATATTTAAATGAGACAATAAATTATCTCTTTAAACTTAATCAGAGTTTTTTTTTTCAAATTTAACAACAATGTTGAATCTCAATTTCGTCATCCAAAGAATTACTAGTTCACATTAACGTAACAGAAAATATGAAAATCTGTTAATTTCATTATTAACATCTTAATAGCGTTGGTTAAATTTACTTATTTTATATACTTTATGGACAATTTAATATATTTATATATTTTTGAGACTAAACTGAAGAGATAATGATACTTTAAAAATTTAATTGATCTTTTTTTTTTAAAATGTTAGAGAAAGATAGTAGTTTTTTAATTAAATAAAAATATCGAAGATATAGTTGTTAGTAATTCTATGCATATCTCACGTAACAGTGTCCATGTGCGTCACAATAATTAAATGTTATTTACTTATGTTTGGCTTATCTCCAAAGCTGGAGTTGAAAAAATGTGTGATAGTCTTCAGATAAGAATAAGACCAGGCAGCCCTTCTTTCTCATGTTTTGTAGTAATGCATTTCTTGTGTTTTCCAAAAATCGAAGAGTCATTGTTAGGTAAATTTAATAATGGATTGCACCGACAATAAATGAATGATCGATCTACTCGTAAAATCAATAAATATCAGTTTTCTTATAAAAATATACGTTATCTTTTTACGAATAAAAATTATTTTCTTTCAAAATGAAGAAGGGAAATTCAATCTAATTATTCAACTGGGGACCATTATGTTTACCTCATTTAATAGAAGATAAAAATGCCAGAAAAGAAGGATCATAAAAATGAAAAAGTTTCTGGGCTGATAGATGCAGCTAAATTTCTTGGCATCGCTAAGCCTCAAGGCACAAATGGAAAAGTAAAGTAAATTCAACTCTCTGAGAAAACTGATGTCAATGTACTAAAAAGCTGTTCTAAAATAAGAAATTTACAAGTCAGCCACAACCTCAATAGATGTTACTATTACTTTAGTGCACGCTTGATGTCACCTTTAAAGGGTAAAATTGATTCGAAGAGTGGACAAGTGATTAAGTGTATGTTTGGTCCGTTTTTCTTTAAGGAGAACTGATTTTAAATGAGTTGATTTTAGATAAGAGAAATCCTAAACAAGATATTTAGAAGTATTTGTTAAGAGGATAAGAATATAAATTTTGCATTGGAAAATAGTAGAAAATGATGAATTTGACTTTTTAAAAGTTAAAATATTGTTAAATTCTATGCAAACTTATTATTTTTTATTTCCGACACTTGTTAACATAATCTTTTTATTTTAACAATTTTTAACCAAAATCAATTTTATAAAATCAATTAACTCAAAATCAACTTTTTTCACATCCTAGTAAAAAATACCCCCTCCATCCCAAATTATAAGAAAATAGTAAAAAATACCCCCTCCATCCCAAATTATAAGAAAAAAATCTCATTCTCTTTGTTTCAAATTATAAGCAAAAAAGACCAACTTTCATCATATTTAATTATATTATTTCAAAAAATTATCTTATCTTTTTTAAAGAAAAATTAAATGCAAAGTGCATTCAATTTGCTTTCTCTTTCATTTTTTCAATAATCAATGAAAATTATTTTTACACCTTCCTTTAAAACTTATTTTAAGGATAACACAAGAACTATGTTGCAAACTATTATGTTTTAGTTTTCTTAATAAGTGTGATTTTTTTATTTGTAATATAGAACGGAGAGACTACATTATAATGTTATAATGTGATATCATGTCCATGGAGAAGAAAACTCTTACATAACTACAATTATAAATAAATTTTATTTGAAAACACACATGCTAAAATTTAAAAGAGAAAAAATATTTAATGTTAATTTCTTGTAGAGAAATTATTTTAATTTTATTTATCTATCTAAGTAATTTTTATTTGAGTTTGTATCTATCTTTGAGTTGTTTGGAAGTGTAGTTAAACAGATTATTCTCGAGTCAAATTAGATAATCATATTCAAAGTTTTTTTAAATTTTTTTCAGCGGTGTTAAATTAGAACTGAATTTAAATTAGAAAATTATGACTATGATTAAACAAGACAAAAAAGTAACCGAAAAAATAAAAGTCTTATTGAGTCGTATCTTCTTTTTATTCAGTCATATGCTTCATTCTTACTTCACTGATCATCATAATAATTACTAGAACTTTAAAGAAAACAAATCTCACATCAGATATGATGTACTCCTCTTCTAGCAAGTAGCACTTCCTCTCACACATTCTCTCTCTCCACCTCCACTCTTGCATCATTGTGATTTATGATGATTTCTCAGCATTCCCACCTCACACTCTTCATGTCAAGCTAAGACAAAAAAAAATAGAAAGAGAAGGTTAAATTAAGGTGGATTCTTAGCTAAGCCAAATTGAAGTCACATGGCCACGGTTAAATTATTGAAAAAATTATAGTACACAATGAAGTGTAGTAAAATACAGCAATAAATAAAGACACCAAACATAGAGCAAACTCTTGGAACACTACTCACCATTCTCTCTCAATGACTACTACTACTCACCATTCTCTCTCTTCCTAACTCTCTGAAACTTGCTTCTTATGTTTGAGAGACTCTTCTAAACCATTTATCTCTCTCTCTCTCTCTCTCTCTCTCTCTCATTTGCTTTTATTTTCATTTCCATTCTAAAACCAAATAAAACTCCATCAAACAAGAAAGAAAAAAATACTCCATTTTCAGATCTATAATAATCACCATTTTTCTCTATAGCCCAGATCTTTATTTATCACAAGTTATAAACTTTATTCCTATTGGTCATGAGTAAAGAAGAATTTTTGAAGATACAGGTACTCACTCCCATCACATTCTCCATGTTTCTTTATTTTTTTGCTTTTATGTTTTGTACATTTCTAAGTTTTGTTTTGTCTCATATTAATTATTTAACAATGAAATGAAACTTATCCTTATTTTTTGTTGTGTATGCAGAAATCTGTTCTAAAAGTGAACATACACTGTGATGGATGTAAACATAAAGTAAAGAAAATCTTACAGAAAATTGATGGTATGCATCTATTTACATTTTCATGCATAAAAAATTATGCTTTCAATTATTACTATTATTATCCAAAACAGAACCTTAATTTTGTGAGTAAATGTGTCTTGATTAATCAATAACAGGAGTATTTACAACAGAGATAGATGCAGAACAAGGGAAGGTCACAGTTTCAGGGAATGTGGACCCAAATGTTCTCATCAAGAAGCTTGCAAAATCAGGGAAACATGCTGAGTTATGGAGTGTTCCCAAACCAAACAACAACAATAATAATCAAAATAACAACCTTGTTAATCAGTTAAAGAACATGCAAATTGATAATGGCAAGGGTGGTGGAAACAACAACAACAAAGGTCAAAATCAAAATCAAAACCAAAACCAGAAGGGTGGTGGTGGAAACAATAACCAACCCAAAGGTGGTCAACAAATACAACTACAAGGACTAAATCCTCAGCAGCAACAAAATCTTCAGCTTCAACAACAGTTGCAACAACTTCAACAGATGAAAGGGTTTCAAGATCTAGCACAATTTAAAGGCATGAAGATGCCGCCGAATCAGCACCCGAATCAGAATCCTAAAGGTGTTAAATTTGATGTGCCTGAAGATGAGGATGATTTTAGTGATGATGACATGGATGATTTTGATGACGACGAAGATGATGATGAAGATTTTGATGATGAGTTTGATGATGAAATGGTTGGGTTGCCACCTAATAAGATGAAACCCCCTTCTATGCCTATGGGAAATGGTGCTCACATGATGTTGAATGGGAATCATCCACAGCTTATGAGTGCTATGAAGGGTGGCAATTTTAACGGTGGTGGCGGCGGCGGAAACGGGCAGAAACCTGGTGGTGGTGGTGGAGGACCTGTGCCGGTTCAAATTCATGGCATGAATGGTGGAAATGGAAATGGAGGAAAGAAAGGCGGTGGTGGTGGACCTGTGCCGGTTCAAGTGAATGGCATGAATGGTGGAAATGGCAATGGAGGAAAGAAAGGTGGCGATGGTGGAGGAAATAGTCAGAATCACGGTGGAGGTTACAAAAATAGTGGTGGTTTACCGGAGGCTAGAAATGGTGGTGGTGGTGGAGGAAACAAGAATGGAGGAAATCATAATAGTAATAATCAAAATAACAATGGGGCTAAAAAGGGTATGTCGATACCAATTGCTGGTGGTGGTGGTAATGTTCAAGCTATGAACAATGGATTTCAAAAAATGATGGATGGAGGTGGTCATCCTCACCCTGCTATGGGTGGTGGAGGTAATAATGTGGGACCAATGAGTATGCCAATGAACCAAATTGGTGGTAACATTCCTGCTGTTCAAGGTTTACCGGCTGGTGGAGGATACTTTCAAGGCGGTGGTGGTCCCGGCCTAGAAATGATGTCGGGAAATCCTTATCAACAACATCAGCAGCAACAGCAACAACAACAATTAATGGCTGCTGCAATGATGAACCAACAACGTGCTGCAATGGTGGAAAATGATCAAAGATTTCAGCAGCCAATGATGTATGCAAGGCCACCTCCTGCTGTGAATTACATGTACCCTCCTTACCCTTATCCTCCTCCAGATCCTTATACACATGCTTTTAGTGATGAGAACACATCCAGCTGCAATGTCATGTGATTCATCAAACCCAACAATGGTCATGGTGATTGTTCAACTATAGTACTTACCCTATTTAATTTTATTTTATGCAATATATTATACCCAACGAAACTTGAGTTTTTTAGTTCTGTTTTCAATTTTCTTTGTTTTTTTACCCTTTTCATCTTAGGGAGGTTTCTAATTACCATAGAGGAGTAGTTTATAGAAATATAATTATGATATTTACTATGTTAATTATGTTCTTGGGTAGTACTATTATATATAAAAAAAATATGTTTATATGTGTTTATATTTTGGGAATAGTAATAAACAGATTTAGGGAGGAAATCAATGTTATTGAGAATGGGATGAAAGAAATTCCCAGCTCGATGTTATTGGAAATTTCAATGTTATCTTTTCACTCATGAGTGTGTCTAGTAGTATTAAATTATTATTGGCTTATCTTTTAGAATCTCATCTTATCTGTAGACATTATTTCCTGTCTCCCTTTTTTGCAATGCAAAACAAATCATGGATGTTTGTTTGTGTGAAGTGATGCGGTGGCCACAGTGGTTAGTTTATCTTCAGCCATTTTGGGTTGGACCCACCCATTTGGATCTCTCTATTTCATCTACTAATGGTGATGATTTCAATTCAATCACATTCTGATTAGAACTTTTAATTATTAATTCTTCTAGAAAAAATTGATTGTATTGTATTTATGTCATTTTCTAATTTTAAGGTTATTAATTCCTATCAATTACGGTATTACTCATAGTATATAGTACTTGTATTGAAAAAGAGTCATCAAGTGAAATAGACTGCCATATGCATCATAGTCACATAAATCATCATGTGGTGGATGTTTATAAAAATAAAATTAGGTAAAACAGTGTAGATGTGATCCATCTAAAGAATTATTCTGGCAATTACTGTTGCCACAAATGAATGTTGTGCAAGAACTAATGGCAATAACTGTGGAATTGTTATAGGTACAGATTAGATATTAGCCGCATAATAACACATAAAATACAAGAGTTGACTGTTGGTTGATCCATCTGAGACTGGGATAACTCAAGGCTGTAGTAAATATATTATTCCCAAATTTCCGTATCTGGGTTCCTGTTTTAAGCCTAGTAAAGTGTATTTAATTTGATTTTTTTTTTATAGATAAATGTTAGTTTCGAGTATCGAATTCAAGACTTCCTTGTTTAAGCTCTTTCAACATCTTTTAACCCATCAACCAACTATGACAATGGCAATGGCAATGGGGAGAGAGAAGAGAAGGTGTGTGGGGAGATGAGATGAGGTTAACTAGTTTGACAAGGACAAGTTAACTACTTTTATTATATTATTATATTTCGAAATCTAACGGCGTTGACACTTCACCAAGGAAGTGTATTGTCTTTTCAGAGCAGAGTATCTCTCCAGATTTTTTTTTATATACAGCAGTAGTACCTATATATAAATGAGAGGAGTGACAGGGTACCCATTTATTAAAATAATAAAAAAAAAATGTTAACGAATAACCCCGATATATTTTTTAAGAAAATAAGTAGTAAATATATACATGTAACTAATACATTAAAAATCAAAATCTGGTTTGGTTGGGATGGGATAGGTGACATTATGATAGGATGATATTGATAAGTAGCATCTCCTCCATCCATCTATCTAATCACAGTTTCCTTCTCTTGTGACTGAATATGGGGTTCTGTTCGGATAATTCCTTAATTTCCTTTATAGCATGACATTTTATTGTTGTCCAACACGTTTATGTTAAATTAATTCATGTTTTAAAAATGTTCTAACTCAGTTGGGAAAAACATTAATTATATAGCTACCGCTTAAAATTGCCTAGGGTAGAAAGAGGAAAATGCATAGTGCCTCCTTAACGGCTTCTTTCCTCAACAGCCTCAAAACACCTAGATCCATATTAATATCTGCTTACGCAAAAAGACAAGTGGTGCTGTCTGAGAGATAGAGAGAGACCAGTTAATGTGATTAGGCACCTCTGCTAGCAATCCAATATTTTTGTTTCCCAACCAAACTAACTAGGATCATCTCAAATTTCACACTAACTTGATGAAAGTTTTGAATTAACGCTCAGTTTTTCTTTTGTGGTGAATTAATCGTGAGTTTGATAAGCCATGATAATGTCGTAATTTTTTTTTTATTTGTTAAATAGTTTCGTGACACAGATTCATATTTTAATTGATGTTTTTACAAACTGAACTAAATTTACATGGATGGTATTACAATTTTTTAAAATTTGTGGTTTTTGTCGAAATCGATATTCACATTGTCAATTCAAACAATAATTCACCATTGTCAATTCAAACAAATATTCAAGATGTTGTTGGATTCGTGTCAATTAATATTTTTAAATATTAAATTTTCATAATTTTTTCTAATAGAGAATTGAAGATATCAAAGATAAAAGATATGCATTGGTATATATGACAGAGTCAACTGTATCACTTAATATGGGACGCTAAACTACTAAAAAGGTTCTAGTAAGTCAAGCCAAGGTATGTAGCCAATGGAGAAAGAAATTAATCATGGAAGATACTGGTGCTCATATTGATAGGTTGCTCTTTACCATACATATATACCGGGGCCCTCTGCTTTTGACCACATTGAATTGAATCCCCATCTACTATAGCTTGGCACCTCCACACCAATAGTACATGTACATGCATGCTTCGTTTGGCCTATGAAAAAAAGTCAGAGGAAAGAAACACAAACGAATGAAAAGAAGAAAGTTATAATAGAGAGTGAATGAATTTTTAGTTGTTTGGTCGAAGTGAACGTTAAAGAAATGAAAAATGCAAATTTTTTTTCTTTTTTGTTTGATTTGACATAGAATAAGAACAAAAATGTATATCGAATATAGGATTTCTCATTATTTTTTTATCTTTCAATACGTGAGGTGCATATGAAAAACTTGCAAAAATAGTAAAACTAGTACTACCGGGTATTGTTTTATAAACAGAGTCATGAAATAATTAAATAGGCAACCAAGACGAAGTACGATAAAAAAAATATTAGTACTACTAGATGTCAAAGTGGAAATTCAAAGTTGAATCACAAGAACCAACGAGTTGACTTTAACTAATCCTCCATACTTTTTTTTGATAATATGGTTTAAAGCAAACAATGAATAATTGTTAAACTAGCTCAAAGATAGAACATAGTGGCGGATCTTGACTTTTTTTCTTGAGGGTGCCAAACATTTTTGAAATATATATTAAACTGTGCCAAAAACTTATAGATTTTACAAACTGAAAGAGTGGTTGATTTTGCTTAAATTCAGTGTTGGGGTGCTGGATCAAGTCTCAGCAAGAACTTTTTTTTTATATAATTAATCAAAAATACAATAGAAATGTTAAAAAAAAAAGGCATAAGGGGGTACCATGGCTTCCATGGGTCTCAAGGAAGATCCGCCACTAATAGTACACAAATTTGTAATAGATAAGAGATAAAATAGATGATACCTCATAGTTGATAAGTAATGAACTAACATTAAATTATAATGTTTTGTAAAATTTACCATTAAAGTTGTTAGATAAGCAGCCGATGTATGACAAGCAAAAAATATCGCTTAAAAGTCGTATAAGTTCAATGCTTAGTGGTAATTGAATGTATTGCTACTTAGTGGTAATTGAACAAATAGTCATCTAATGATCCTAATTTCACTCGGAAATTATAGCTATGAAAAATGAAAACGACACTAGTACAAATTTGCTTCATGATGATGGAAACCAAATTTTGCCAAAATTTCAACTCACTTACTAAGTCTCAAAACTATGTTTCGAGGGTCCCATGAGGTCACGGTGGGGAATTTAACTTAAATAATTGACGGATGGCGTTGGGCGCTAAAATCAACGAATACCTTCTATGTTCGAAGTGCCTACAAATTTCTCACTCTTCAACCTCCGTTAGTGTCTTCGGTGGATGCTTTGTCCCTGTGGCATAAAGATGTACCGTTGAAGGTGGTGCTTTTTGGGTGGCGCATGCTCCGAGATAGACTGTCCACAAAAGACAACTTGTTCCATTGTGGTGTTATTGACCAAGCATCTAGGCAGTGTGTGTCTGGATGTGGCTCTTTGGAAACGTCAAATCACTTATTTCTACATTGTAATTTTTTTGGTTATGTTTGGCATTTCATTTATAGATGGATAGGCTTGTCAATGGTCGCACCTTCTCAGGTGTCGGATCATTTTTATCAGTTTAGCGGTTGCGGTGGCGCCACAAAGGGCCACCGGTCCATTCTTCAGGTTATTTGGTTCGCGGCAAATTGGGAAATATGGAAGGAAAGAAACAATAGGCTGTTTAATGGCAAAGAATGCCCGGTTTATCAGGTGGTCGACAAGATCAAGTCGCTTGCCTTCATGTGGTTGAAAGCGAAGTATATTTCTCTTCCCATCAATTACCATGGGTGGTGGCTTAGTCCGTTTACCATAATGGGTATAGGCTAAGAGTTTCTTTTCTGTTTTTTATTGTTCGCTTTGTACATGCAACTTCTGTAAATTGGTTTTAACTATGTTGTCCTATCTTTAGTATGTCTTGTGCTAGGAGGGACTCTTTTGTGGAGGTAATATAATTTATTTTAGCTTCTTCAAAAAAAAACAATGGACTGAATAATTTCTTAACAAAAATAAAAATAATGGATTGAATAACATCTTTTCGTAACGTGCTATCGAGAACAAATTGTAGTTTCTTAAAAAAAAATAAAAATAGAAGGTGTATTGTTAAAAATAAAACTTACATAAAAAATTCTAAAAACATAAAACAACAGACAATATATTTTTGTAAATGAAATAGTAGGGCAAAGGCTACGGTGGGAGACCTCTTTAGGTCTCCTACCGTAGGAGACTTTGACATTTTTTTTTTGGTTGCAAAATGAATGTCAACCATTAGATGTAGTTGAAATTTTTTGAATGGTTGAGTTTTGTAAGTTATATGAC
>Ga0315914_1011593_pt1 | contig 10513 bp, 9 predicted proteins | sample MpolenodulesMG_FD_203920 | JGI IMG/M metagenome (GOLD analysis project Ga0315914, IMG submission 203920) | Medicago polymorpha root nodule microbial communities from Los Angeles, California, United States - elongated nodules | ecosystem: Host-associated > Plants > Roots > Nodule | place: USA... | reverse complement strand
TAGCATGTGTTTATTAATTTACATGTGAACACATGTTTCAAACGTTCCAAATGCATTTTAGGTTCAACAATTTATGTATATGATTAATATGTATATCAAGGGCTTACTTATGTATATGAAAAAAAAATTATGTATATGAAAAATTAATATCACGAGGAGATATATGATTATGTACTTTTTTTTCTGAAGGAATATGCGTAAGTACTTATTATAGGATATAATCATTAAACTCTCCTATTCTTCTTAAAAAAAAACATTAAACTGTCTTTTTACACTTCTTCTTACTTTTCTTATCTCTTTTTAATTTACCATCATATCCTTTACTTTCTTTCTTCTTCACCTTCTTTCTATCTGACCATCAAATATAAGTTGTTTAAAATTTTGACACATGATGAACTACTTACGAAATATAATTAATATCATATAATTTTTGTGTAAGAATCATATATTTAATAAAAAAGTGTGACGTATCTTCCACCAAAAACAAAGTATGATGTACCTTTTCTTTTACGTGGGGAAATGACATATTTTACTAAATTACCCTTATGTATATTAATAATGATTAAAGGTATAATAGAAAAAATAATTATGATTTATTGATATGTAAAAATATGATATATTCAACGAGACAAAATTTTTGCTTTCTTTCTAAAATGACCATAATATTAGTCGTTTTCCATTTATTAATGATCTTTCGGTCAATATTTTTTCAAAGGACAGCTCATCAAGGTAAACTACTATTCTCCTTTTATCCTCTGCAGCTTGAATTCTCACCTAAACTTTTTATTTTTTACGGGAAAAAACTTTCTTCTCCATTTAATTTGGTGTTAAAAAATGAGAAGTGATAATTATATAACTATTTTTAAATAACTTGTAGACTATTTTCTTTCATAGTCTTATTGTGTTATTACCCTCTTTTCCTCTTTCTCTCTTTTATTGTTTTTAATAAAGAAAAAAAAGAGAAAAAAATTGTCTTAAAAATTATCACAAATTCGTTGTACAAATATCATTAAAGTATAATATTATATTTCCCTAAAAAAAAATACAACATTATATTCTTATTTATATTTTTTTCACTCTGTTCTTTTTACTTCGATTTGTTACAGCGAGAAACACTTTCTTGTTTTTTGCAGTTGAAAAAAAAGTAAAGGCTGCAAAATACAAATCTATATTAATATTATAATAGAATCCAAGAGTCCTTTCAATTCTTTTTTGAACATCATGTATGCCATGCTCAACAACACTTAAGTATGCAAATTTTACATGGTCACAATTAACATTTATAGGGGTTTGACAATTCTCTCAACAATAAATATAAATCATAAGATATATATATAATAAAAAGAAACTCAGAAAACAATGGATATATATATATATATATTATTTTCCTTCATATACACTACAAAAAGCATTAGAATTCAAAGAAACAAAAAAAAAAAAAAGAATATGGTATTAGGAAAATAGAGTGAGCATATGTATAAAGATGAAAAGAAAAAAACCAAAATGTAGTATATGCGCTAAATTAATTTGAGGTGATTGTTATTTATTTAATTTTTTTTATAATAATTGTTTATCTTAACAAAAGAATTTGGAGTATTATTTGGCTTTATATATTTTTTCCACTGGTTGTTTTTGTTATATTTATATACATGACAAAAAATAAAACTGAGTTTGTTTTAATTTGCAGCATTGGCAAAACCTTGGAACGATACCAGAGATGCTCTTTTACTTCTCAAAATGATAATGTTAATGAACATGAAACTCAGGTATGTGGGAACATTTTCTACATCAAATTACACACCTTGTAATTAATGGTGCCTTCAAGTGCTAATTGTGGTATTTTGACATTGTTCATGAGATACTACTTAAATTAATTGAGCCTCTCTATAATGTGAATGTATTTGAAATTATACACATGCAAGTGTACATAAATGTTAGTCTTCTAGGCAATGCAGTACAATTCTATACTCCATTCTTAATATATATAAAGTAATTATCAATTGTAATTTGATATTGTTATGAAATTATTTTCATGAATTTCTATTTTGTATATTAGAACTGGTACCAAGAGATGTCAAAGCTAAAGGCAAAGTATGAGTCACTTCAAAAGTCACAAAGGTTATTAATCGTGCCCCTTCTATATAACTCTTCTAATATTTAACAATTTCTCACACACATCAATATCCAATTAAATCGGATTGCACTTGTGTGACATAATGTCACATAACATTGACCAATTCAAGTGCGACACGTCACAATACAATTTTTTCAAACATAAAAATATGCAAAAGAAAGAGACATTTCCCCCTTAATGGCACACATGTGGAGTCCATTTAAATCACATTATAATATGGTCATTAATTAATGGAGATTAAGATAACAATTTCTTTGCATTGATATTGTGATGTTTATTACAGACAATTGCTAGGGGAAGATCTTGGACCATTAAACATGAAGGAGCTACAAAATCTTGAGAAGCAACTTGAAGGAGCTTTAGCACAAGCTAGGCAGAGAAAGGTACCTTCAAATGATTACAACTCTTCTGTACTTTTCTACCAATGATATCATGTGATGCTTTAATTTGGTTTTGTCTCTACATGTGTACAAGATCTAAGAAACACATATATATGAAATTTTGTTTTATTTGCTTGCAGACACAGATTATGATTGAACAAATGGAAGAACTTAAGAGAAAGGTAAGAAATGCTAACTCATATTTTTCCATACAAATTTCTGTTTGTAATCTTTACTTATGTTATGCCCTTAGGTTGTCTTGCAAAATGATATTTTGACAACACAAATATTATCTGACACCGTATAATGATACAATTTTTAACTTTTTTATTGAATTTTCTCTCTCATCTAGATAGTTGTATTGAACGTATGTTTATATTTTATATGGTGCCCAGATACAATGTCGGAATTGTGATGTTCAAATAACACCACTTACGTGTATATATGTTAACCATTTTGAACTATATGTTAGTGTTGTCTCTTTAATGTTGTAGGAACGTCATCTTGGAGATATAAATAAGCAACTTAGGTTCAAGGTATTGAACTATGCAATCAAATGGTCTAAAACAGCTTGCATTAGTTTAGATTTTTTTCTTTCAATAATACCAAATTTTCTATTTATAATTATTAATTTGATTTGATGAAACTTCATTTTCAGCTTGAATCAGATGGATTTAATCTTAAAGCTATTGAAAGTTTGTGGAGCTCTACTCATTCTGCTCCTGCTGTTGCTGGAGGAGGCAACTTTCCTTTTCAGCCTTCTGAAACCAATCCCATGGACTGCCAAACTGAACCTTTCTTGCAAATAGGGTATTCCAAATTTTCTTCTTTCATATGTTACTTACTATATGTACCTCAAAATCTTAATCACATAATTATATCATCTTTAATCATGTAATAATTATATGGTCAGAAACACTAATGTAATTACTTATCTTGTGCAGGTACCAAAACTATGTTCAAGCTGAAGCATCCAGTGCTCCAAAGAACATGGTTGGTGGTGAGACTAGCTTTATCCAAGGATGGATGCTATGATTAACTTTATAGAGTACATATATTTATTACCTTATTGTCTATAGACTTTTTAGAATCTTGTTTTTCATTTCTTCAGTTATTGACAAAATATATCTTAATGATATGTGTAATGGGATACTGATATAGACCTCGATTTATTTTACTCTTTGAAGCAATGGACTATTGTATGAATGAACCATGTGTTTGTGTGTTACGTTGACTTGGATGCTTTGTTAATACTATCATTAATTATTAGGACATATTTTAACTACAAATGAAAGTAAATAAAATTTACAGAGCAAAAGAAAAGTAACATTGTTAGTCAATTTTCTTTTCTTGTCCTAGCCATGTTATTCAATTTTTTAACCTTCAACGGTTTAAATTATCTATTTGAAGAAAAATAGAGAGAGATATGTTAGGTGAGGGGAAGACTAAAATTTACCCTAAAGGATAATGCAAATGTAGGAACCACACGAAAATTGAATGCAGAGTCCTATTTCATCTATTTCACATTACTTCTTTTCTCGCATTCGTGCAATCTTGCACATTTTTCTAGGTCAAGTAGTCCATCGACTAAAAATTCACCTCTTAAAGGTGAATACGTGAGATGTCCAAAGTTCGAACTCTGACCTCTGTATTTATAATGCAATATACATGTCTATCAAGCTAAGCTCACGGAGACCAATCTTACACATTTTTACTAATTTTTATCATTATTATTATTATTATTATTAAGACCAACTTGGTTTATTTGAATACTTTAAAAAAGGTTATGGTAAGACACAGAGAGATTTTTCTAATTTAAAAGGTGTCACATAGTCAACATGCCAATTTCCATATACAACATTACCAAGACATCCTTAAACGAATGTAATTGGAAACTATGAGGCCAAAATTAGCAAATGAAATCAATTAATCGTATAAATAGGAGAATATAATCAACTTTTAAGATAAAAGAATTTGAGAGTTCCAACTATATCGGAGGAATGTTAAAAAATAGTAACAACGCCACATGTTTTTTCTTTTTCTTAAACTTTTGTTTAAACCTCCATGTCCATGGTGAATTGGTGATAGGGTTCCATGATGCCCAATATGACAGGATGTTGCTTCCATGTGACCTTTGATCGGTCACGAAGGGGCAGCTTAAGACGTCTAACAAGTTCATCATCATTAGGTAATGCTTTTGCCTCATTTTTTCTTTGATTTCATTCATGCCCATATTTTTTTTTTGACAAAATGTTTTTACTTATCAAGAGAAAGAATTGTAAATATTTTCCATGAACCTACCAAATTTCTTAATTTGATATTGATTTGTAATTTTGTGTTTTTCTATAAACTAGTTGTAATTTATTTATAGGTTCATCAAAACATGGAAGAAAGATTTATAAAGGACCACTAGTTGTTTGCTTTGGAGAGATGATGATCAATTTAGTCCCCACAATGGCTGGAGTATCCCTTTCAGATGCAGAGGCCTATAAGAAATCTCCTGCTGGAGCTACTGCCATTGTTTCTGTTGCAGTATCTAGACTTGGAGGCTCTTCAGCTTTTATTGGCAAGGTGAAATTTTTATGAATATACTTATATTACTACTAAGCAATAAATCATTCTGCAAAAACTTTGTCGCAAATGCTTGGATCAATCTATACATTTGACCGTATATAGTTAAGAATACATTATTTTAATCCATATAAAATATATTTTTATTTAAGATTTGAATCTGACCGTAAGATATGCATTCATATTTAATGTCTAACAATGTTGTATGCAAGATTACCTCCGGTGGAAGAAATCAGTGTGAAACAAAAACTATCCCTCCCCTAATAATTGAAATGCATATTAATTTCAATTATATTTTGAAATTCTACAATGTTTTTATGTTTCATGTTTGCTTTGCCAAGATAAGGACGGTCCAATATATATAGAGGCTTATAGTAAATTTAAAGTAAAATCAGTTTTCCCGATTACAATATTCGACCATGAGTCAGGGAGAATATGAAGCTTTCATCTTAACTAATTGAGTTGAGGGAACATAAGTAATTTCCTTGTCAAATTATATATTTACAACTAAATTTAATTTGTTGATACAATTATTTAGTCGAAAATTTTGAAGTCTAAAACCCTAATTTGGACGGTTTGTTCGATGGGCCGGAAGGGTTAATCCTTTGGATTTTATATGTCATAATCTTAAGGCTTAAATATTGCACTCGTCCCTGCAAATATGGCCCGTTTAAGTTTTGGTCCCTGTAAAAAAAAATTGTTTTTGATCCTTGCAAAAATTTTTGTTTTTTAAAATAGTCCCTAACCCCATTTTTGTGATGATTTGCATACGTGGCACATGATGACTGGACCCATTTTGTAGTTTTTGGTCCTTGCAAAATATTTTGTTTTTTAAACAGGTCCCTGTAAAAAAATTTGTTTATGAAAATAGTCCCTGGAGGGACTATTTTAAAAAACAAAAATTTTTGCAGGGACCAAAAACAATTTTTTTTTTACAAGGACCAAAACTTAAACGGACCATATTTGCAAGGACGAGTGCAATATTTAAACCTAATCTCAATAATGCTGTCTACATCTACATGAATTCATTTTGTACTTCTAATCTACCTTAGTACTTTTGCCTGACAACAATGTTTGAACACCTTCGTGCATGTGCAACATACTATTCCTTATTGTACTTCTAATCTACCTTAGTCCTTTTGCCTGACTACAATGTTTGTAACGTTTGAATGGAAGGTTGGAAATGATGAATTTGGCCATATGTTATCTGATATTCTAAAACAAAATGGTGTTGACAATTCTGGCTTGCTGTTTGATGAACATGCAAGGACAGCATTGGCATTTCATTCACTTAAGAGTGATGATGGAAAACCTGAATTCATGTTTTATCGAAATCCTAGTGCTGACATACTTTTTCGTCCAGAAGAAATTGATAAGAGTCTCGTAAAGAAGGTAATAGCTATTTTTTGTATTAAAAGTATTTGCAAAATAAGGTCACAATCAAGGTTTAACAACTCGAGAGTTTACTTTAACTCGTTTTGCCTAGGTAAATTCGACTCGAGAACTCGTACAAGTTTACCTAAAATTAAAATTAAATAAAATTTATTATTTATATGACATATGTAAACTAATATAATATTGTAAATAGTCCAATAGTGCAAAATATGACAAAATTACAAAGGTTTTCAACCATCACACTAAAGCATTATGTTCAACTAAACATCAAAATACAAAATAAAACTTACAAAATCATAAATCTCTTAAGTCTTAACCATCCAAAAAGGCAAGTTTCACAAGTTCCTAAAGTTGGTAATAAAACTATAAAAAAAAAAAAAAACAAATTAGACTTACATTCTGATTTTACTCGAGTTTACCTGAGTTTACCCGATTTTACCTGAGTTTGACCGAGTTAACTCGAGCCAAACTCGTTAAACATTCTGATTTTACCAGAAATCGAGTTTACCTTCGAGTTGACACGATTTTGGTACCTAAAAACGTAAAGTCGGTAAACTCGGCGAGTTAACACTCGATTTGTGAAACATTGGTCACAATCATTTACACACACCATCTTGACACACTTGCATAAAAACCCATATTATTTAATTAGTTTAAAGAGTGTAATTGATATACACTGTTGGTGTAAAAAAGTTTTACGCATGCATCCAATGATGTATTACGACATCATTTAATGAGTTAAATCACATGATTTGTCATACTTTATTAATTAATACGACAATATTAAATGCATGTGTAAACTTTCTATATTGACGTTGTATATGAATTAAACTCTAAAATGTTACGATTTTTTGTTCAACAAGGCGGTCTAAAACTATGGCTCTTAAATTGACTATAAGCTCAATATTTTAGTTTTTTTTTTCTTCCATAAAGTATCTAATGTCATGCAGGCCACACTATTTCATTATGGTTCAGTTAGCTTAATTAAGGAGCCTTCTAGGTCAACTCACACTGAAGCAATAAATTATGCCAAAATGTATGGTAGTATACTTTCTTATGCCCCAAATTTGACAGTGCCACTATGGCCATCAACAGAGGCTGCTAGGGAAGGCATCATGAGTATTTGGAACTATGCAGACATTATTAAGGTAAATGTTTTGAATATTTTTGTCTTATGTGTGTGGAAATAGACAGTCGTCAAAGTGTAAATTAGACCCTCTAAATATACAAGTACCATATCATAAACATTTCAATTTGCCTTCCTAAAAAATGAAATTGGAGGATAAATTTGGTGTCAAAAATTAAAGGAAAAAACTAATTACACTTATATTTTTTTTTATGGATGAAAATAGGTATTAACTCTATTTTTGTATACATGCTCCAAACTGCAGGTAAGTGTGGAAGAAATTCGAATTTTGACTGAAGGTAATGATCCTTATGATGACAAAATGATCATGAAGAAGTTGTTCCACCATAACCTCAAACTTTTGTTGGTCACCGAAGGAATAAAGGGCTGTAGATACTACACCAAGGTTTGGTCCATAAACAAAAACTTTCGTGAATTTTTCCCCACAGTTCTCGCCCCCTTTATTTTTCTGAATTTTAGAATCCAAACGTGTAAAAAAGATGCAACAGGACTTTAAAGGGTTTTTTTTTGGAAGTTTTCTAATTACCCATGGTTAATCCTAAGCATGTCTTTATTGTTGCACAGGACTTTAAAGGTTGGGTTTATGGTTTTGAGGTGGAAGCAATTGACACAGCTGGAGCTGGTGATTCTTTTCTTGGTGGATTTTTGAGCATATTGGCTGCACATAATTACATTTATAAGGTAGGCGGCAGTATTCTTATTTTATATTGTTTTTGTTTAGGGTGGTTATGGTCCCTGGAGCATATTGTTTTTGAGCATATGTTGCTGGTGATTGCTTTATAAGCCCCTTGTATTACTCAAGAGACTTTAAGTTATATCGGACCGTAACTTCCGATCGCATAAAATCTATTGGAAGTTAGGACTTGATCGTTATTTTTTAGATCGAAGTGTAACTACCAATTAACTTATTTTAGAGGTTGAGAGATATGAGAGGCGGCCTATAAAGCAATCATCTTAGATGATGTCAAGGACCAAGCCTTTATGGCCTAAGTCATCACATCAAATTGAAAATTGCTCTTCTCACATTTGATGTTGCTCATTCTCTTAATTCAGCGTGAGTTAACCCACGCTCAACATTTTTCAACGTGAGTTAACTCACTCTAACATTATTAAGTTTAGTTCAACCATTTTTTAAGCCGGTTCAACTTGATGACTTTAGTGTCCTCTCCTATGTAATTTTCAGGATGAGAAAAGATTAAGGGAGGCACTTGATTTTGCAAATGCTTGTGGTGCAGCCACCGTGACAGGGAGAGGGGCCATACCTTCACTTCCCACAAAGAGTTCGGTTCTTAGAGTTATGTTCACTTTATTGAATACATAGAAGAGTTCAACATCCATATGGTAGATAATATGATAAGCTAAAAGGTGTCGGTTTAAATACTCATAATTTAGTGAAATTCTGAGGCATGTCCTATTTCTTAATATATAATAGTTGTTTTTTTCTTTTTCCATAATTGTGATAGAACAAATATGATGCATTTATAGGGCCACCATGCAAAGAATTTCAAAAAAAGAAAGATATTTTTTTCAAGTATTTTCTAAATGATGCTTATAAATAGGGGTGGAGAAAGTATTAGTGATAGATATATAGACTACAATTATGCCAATATATATCCGGTGCATCACATTGATCAACATACTCATTATACATTAGAGACATTTGGGTTTTTCCCACTTACTTTATACTAGCATACATATAAGCAAGGGATTAAGGATATGTTGTTCTATTCATAAAAAATATAGGATATATTTGTTCTTAAGTTGAACAAATTCCAATGCAATAAAGGAAAGATTTTGTTGCTTAGTTGCAAAATGTTCATTTAAATGCATTGGAACGTAAAACCAAACAAACACTACATAATTAGATTGATTATCTTCAACAAGACCTGTGCAGTCCAATGAACAATTCAGTCACTACATCTGAGCTTGGACTGCTTTCAGCATAGGGTTGTTGATTTTCTCTCTGATGATCCTTTGGTGTTGGCTGTGGCTGTGGTGGCTGCACACCATGTTGCATGGGACTTTTTGTTAGTTTTAGATTTTCAAACTAATTAAAGAATTTCTAAAATAACAAATAAAGATCAGCAAAACAAATTCTAGAAAATAGTAACTAAAGTTTATTTTTACCTGCTTAGCGAGCCTGGCATTTTCGGCAAGTAAGGTTTTTTCCTGAGTTGTATTTAAAACATAGAAGTAATTAAGCATCAACCACATTAGGTATTTTTATAGCACAAAAGTTTGAAAGAAAAATTAGTCACAAAACTTTCAGAATCACAGCACAAAATTTCAGATAACACAAGGGTTTCGGTTAACAGTTAGTCAAACAACTTTCATATTAATTTGAAGGAAAAAAAATACCCCTAGGGTCACATTCAATTTTCAAAATCTGTTTTCTTCTCAACTTTTCAGAACACTCTTCTCTACTCTCTTTCTTTTCAGACGTTATGTGAACTAAATTGCCGCACGTATCATAAACTGAGTTTACGTATGTGAATGTAAAGTCAGTTCATGCATGATGCCTCCCTTTTCAGTACATCTGTGAAACAGTTTATGTACGTATGCGGAAATTGAGTTCACATATATGTAAGCAGTTAGTTTGCATATGTATACGTGAATTCATCACATACAATTCATCCGGTTTATAGTAGATCTGTGACCTTACGTATACAGAAACTGAGTTCATGTATGTTTAAACAAAATTAGTTTGCACATATGTATACGGAAACTGAGTTCACGTATGTTTATGCAAAATTAGTTTCAATATGTATACGTGAACTCATTTCACGAACAATTCATCCAGTTTGTGATATATCTGTGAATTGTTTCACATACGTACGTGTGTATAAACCGAGTTCACGTATACTACTACACAAAAAAATCCAAATG
>Ga0315914_1011591_pt1 | contig 10514 bp, 5 predicted proteins | sample MpolenodulesMG_FD_203920 | JGI IMG/M metagenome (GOLD analysis project Ga0315914, IMG submission 203920) | Medicago polymorpha root nodule microbial communities from Los Angeles, California, United States - elongated nodules | ecosystem: Host-associated > Plants > Roots > Nodule | place: USA... | reverse complement strand
CCTGCAAAATTAGGTAAAGTAAGATAGATAAAGCGTAAAAGGATAAAATTCAATTATCTCTCGGCTTTTTCCTTAATAACTTGCAAAACAAGTTACAAAAGTGCCATAAATCTTCATTAGAATTACTACTTCCTGGCACTTATCACATAACCGGTGAGATTCAGAGACAAATATTTCCATATCAATTCTAGGTTGTTAGATACTTAAATATTTTCAATTATGAGTGTTCCATATGAATGTTACTTTTGCTTGAATTTGTGGCTGTTCTTTAAGGATAATCAGTTAGGTTATTATACACACGAGGCATTTTTCGTTGGTACCTTGAGTCTTTCAAGTCACCCTTTATTCTTATTATCCTTTGTGAAACCACTTTGAGCCTCTAGATGATTTTTTTTTCTTTATAAGTGACAAATCATATCAAAGTCCTGATCTTTAAATGAACCCTGTTTGATTTCACTTGGAGTTAGATAGTTATTATTATGGTTGTGTATGGTTTAAACCAAGTTCGGGGTTGCTCTTTGGAATTAGCAACATTTTAAGTTTGGGGTGGGGTAAGAGTAGAACACATTTTTCAAAAAAAGAAAAAAATGAAAAAAAAGTCGATAACCATGTATCTAAAAAAAAAAATAGAAAAAAGAAAAAAAATCAAGAGCTGAATAATGGTCTCATAAAAAAAAGAGTTCATTTTTCTGTCAAAAATAAAAGACAAATAGTTATACAATTTTACCCATCTTGTCTGAATTAAGGAAGGAAAAGGTTGGCAACACATTAATGATTAGTAGGAATCCCAATGTTAGTGAACTAACTCCGAGTTCTTTAGTTACCCTGCAGATACCTTTGAGCCAGGTTAATAGCCTGCAGATACCTTTTTAATACCTTTGAGTCAGGTTAATATCCTGCAAATACCTTTGAGTCAGGTGAATAGTCTGCAAATACCTTGGAGCCAGGTTACCATCCTGCAAATACCTTTGAGTCAAGTTAAGAGGCTGCAAATACCTTTTGAGCCATGTTAATAGCCTGCAAATACCTTTTCAGCCAGGTTAATAGCCTGCAAATACCTTTAAGTCAGTTCAATAGCCTCCAAATACTTTTGTGCCAAGCGAATAGCTTGCAAATTTTTATTTTTGTGTCATCTCCAATCTGTCTGGTCCAGAGATGTCACCAATCAAACATATTTTCAAGTGGCAGGTGCCACAAACAATCAGTTTACAAATATACATTCAATGTCCCCAAGTAAGTCATCCCCAATGTGTCTTTTTCTTTCATGTTTTACCTTTTTTAAGTTATCCCACATTGATAGTAGGTAATACATGTCAGTTTGTTCCCCAATGAACCTTTTTTTATCCCCTAACGGTGTCGGATCCCTTTCTTCATCGAATTTGGGTACCCCGTTGTTGTTTCTATCCCAGTCAAACCATATTTGTCGTCCTGCATTCATAATTGCATAACGAGCATCTCACAACATCTTAGGTCCAAAATTGGTGTACTTTGTATTTAAGTCTCTTCGGTCCATCGAATCAAAGATTTCATCTTCAAGTCTTCGGACGAAGAAACTTAAATAGGGGCATCTGTCATACCCCAATTTTTGACCTAAGGTCCCACTGGCACATGTCCTCGGACCTGGAGTATTCTCTGTCTTTTCAGTGAAAATTTCGGCAGAGAGGTATTTTAAAATACCTCATTTTTTGTTCCGATTTCGGCCCTCTTCTCACTTTTTAATTTTTATAATTAGTAGTCCTTTTATTTTTACTTTATTTTATTTCCATCTTTTATTTTATTTTTACTTTTATTTTATTTTGTTTTTTTAGGTTATTTTCTTTTTATTTATAACTTAGAATAGGTCCAAAAATAAAATGCCGAGGTCCAAATTTTTTATTTCCTCTCCACGCCACAATCAATGCATAGTCAAAACTTTCTTTCCAACAGAAGCCAAACAAGTTCAACTTTATTTCTTTCCATCACCATAATTTTCCATCAAAGTCCATTAAACCAATGTTCAATTTTATCAACCATAGAACCTATAAATAAAGCCTTCATCCCTCACAATTTCAGACACCAAGAGTTTTCTTGAGTTGTCAAAAAACTTTTCTCTCTTCTCCCTCCTTTAGCTTGTGTTGACAAGCTATTCTTTTCCTCCTCTAATTATTCCAGTCCCTTTGGAAAAAGTCCCTTCGGAATTTTTTCCTTTTGGCAATTCTGTCCCTTTGGTTGTCCCTTCCTTTTATTTTCTTGCATTCTATTCTTTTTTTAGCATCTTTACATTTCATTTTATTTCTATTTAGCATTTTAATTATTTTCATTAATTTTCCAGCAATTAGAATGTATTTAGGTCCAATGTAAATATAAATGAGAAGAATCATGCATGTTCCCTTTTATTTATTTATTTATTTCTGCTTTTATATATTAAAAAAATGCAAAAAAATTAGGTTAGATTATAGGGTTTTCATGGTGATCCAACGTCACTACGGAAATTCCTCGCGCTTTTTTTTTTTATCACGTTAATTTTATTTTTAGTTTCTAATCAATATTTAAAAAGAACAAAAACATGAAAATAACCAAAAATCACAAAATATTTTCACAATAAATCTTTATTCAAAATCAAGTAATCCCATTTTCATTTTATTTTCTTAATCAAATTTTAATCAATTTAATTATACCTTGATTCTATTTTCTTTCAAATTTAAAAAAGACTAACCAATTCTTATTTGCCACTTGGCTTCTATTTTAAACTTTTTCAAAAATAATAAAAAATACAAAAATAAATCAAACGTCAATTTTTACCCTGAGCTACGAGGTTTTGATCTCTCACGTGTACGTAGGCAAAGGACCATGTCCTTCCAAATCAATAAAAAATGTAAATAAAAATGTTCTTTCTCTTTTTATTACCATTTAATTCCATTTTCAAAAGCAAGCAAGTTATATCACAAAAAGTAAATAAAATCAAGAGGTTCTCGTAGAGTACTACGAACGTTTAGCGTGCTAACACCTTCCCTAAACGTAACTAACCCCCGAACCCTAAATCTCTTAAAAGGTGGTAATTTAGAACTTTTTTCCCCTTTCTTTTGAAAAATTAAAAGTTCAGTTGTGAAATAAAATTAGTGAGTCAAACGCAAACCAAATAGCTTTGATCTCCAAAAAATGACGCGACAACTGTTGTAGAAGATCTATTGAAAGGTCAACCAGAAGACAACATCCTAGTAGATGGAAGTCTCACAGAAGCTAGGGAGTGACATCCATAGATTCTGTGAAGGACATCAAACACAGAAGCTGGCTAGGCTATGTAGTTCTAATGGATATCAGGTTGAGCAACTATTTTGTCTTCTTCCGTCTACGTACAAAGGGCCAACGTTCATGATTAAAGCTTCTCAACGACTCTATTTGTGTTGGCACGATTCTCCAACGTCTCTCAAATCACTGCCTATAAAAGGAGTTGGTGACTTGAAGAAGTAACAAGACTATTCTTTTAAACCATGTTATACTTTGTCAAATTTAATAGCGCAAAAACACTTATAATTTATTTCAAGTCAAATCTTAGAAATCGTAGGGAGTCTATTCACTTGTTCAGTTGACACTTACTAGTTAGAAAAAATGTAAGAACAGGTTAACGTGTTTGAAATTGGGGCAAACACTTTAGAAAGTCTCTCGCCTGCGTGATTAAGCATATTAGTCTCTTGGTGAAACCATGAGCACTTAGGAGTCTCAATCAGTGGGGATTGAGCAAAGGGAAGTCTTAAGCAGTAGTGCTTAAGCAGGGGTAAGTCTTTAGGTAGAGTCTTAGAGCATAAGTCTATAGGTAGAGATTCCTAGAGCAAGGAAGTCTCTTGTTGTGAGCTTAGGCAGATATAAGTCTCTTGCAGTTATGCTTGCGCATAGGGAAGTCTCTTGGAGTTGTCCATGAGCATTAGTAATATGTTTAGATTATAGTGGGATTCCCTTAGAAGTGCAGGGTGACTGGACTACTCCTGGTTTGTTGGAGGAACCCTTATAAATTGTTGGTTATCTTCTTTCTCCATCTCCATTTCTTTATCTTTGTGTTTTGTGTTTATCCGCTGCACTCAACCTTTGCATCATAATTTGTATATCTTAAATTCTGATCAAATTATTTCTAACCAAAGAAATGGAAATCCACAAAAAGCTTACACAATTAAAACCCCCTTCTGGTGTGTTTTTATCACCTTTAGTGACGACTGGAGTGGGAAAATGGATTTTGGAGATACCTAAGTGTATCGTGGAAAAGTGTATGGTTGAGTGTATGAGCTATTTTTCCAAGTTTATCCCGCTTAAGTGTAACAAGGTGTATAAGTCAAAGCTTTAGAATTGATGAATGATAATCTGAGCACAACAATTTATGTTTGGGGTTGTGATGACAAGTCATCTTACATTATTCTTAGCATGTTTTTTAGTAATTTTCAGTAGGTTTTACCAGCAAAACAAAGGAATATTAGAACAATTGCCTATGATTTCAGGACATTTGTAATGTTTTTCTATATTTGAGTCTGTATTTCTGTTCCTCCCGAAACATAGCAATTTTAGTATGTTTTTGATGTAATTCACGAAGAAATCATGCAAATCGGCAAAGCAAGACATCCGAAGATTTATGTAGTCGTTGGGAAGACGTTGAATGAAAATTCAAGAGGCCTCAGAAGACTTTACAAAGGAATGAATTTTGTTTCCAAGTTCCAAGACAACTTACATACAAGAAAAACCTAAAAAGGCGAAGAAACATGCATTTCACCATCAGGAACACACTTAGAAGTGCCTAGGCACATGAAATGGGGCGCTAAAGGCCTAAAGTTGGTTTGGAAAGCTCCCAGGCACATAGATGCAGGAGCTAGACACCTGACCTGCCAGGTACACGCGCCTGGTGCATTGCAGGGGCACTAGAAGCCTGGTTACTTGCAAAAAGAAAGCCCGTGTTTTTTGCCCAAGTCGAAGTGGAAAACTTCCCTATAAATACCACCTTCCTCAATCATAATTTCTTGTTCAGGAGGAGTTTTCAGGCGGATTGTAGGAGCTTTCAGGAGGAGTTTCTCTCTCCTCTCTCCAAGTATTTATAGGGTAAGTATTATTTCTTTTGTAATTGGTTTTTAGTTACCATGAGTAACTAAATATTTTTCGGCTAGGGTTCTAAGATGAACCTCTATTTATTTGTTGGATATTTATTTAATTTAAAGTCTTTATTCAATTATTTTATGTTCGTTATTTAGTATTACTGTCATGCGTAAGATTTGTCTTATCTGAAGCATAACTCTAGTTTAGGCACTTAGGTAGTGACAAGGTTTAATATTCATACTTATATCTTGATATTTATATCTGTCTATGTGGTAAGTGATTAATTAGTAACTAGAAAAAAGAAATCGAGAGCGAGTAGACCCTTGATATTTATATCTGCTGAAATCATGACTTAAATCATCGTAGTAACTCCTTTCTCTTCCCTTAGTAAGGTAGACACTAATAGGGCTTTCTGTTTGTAGAACTAATAAGACAGAGAGTGTGCTATGTACTAACAAAATTCATAGATGAGAGAACCTTCGGGAACACTGAGCATCATACCGTTGGAAATCTAGGAACTCTACCCTATGTTTATCTTTCAATTACCCCTGAGTGAGATAACCCCCTTACTAAAGGATCATCGTGTGATTAGTAGGTGCGACTCAACAGGAAGAGGGATAGATCATAATCCTTATGCGATCAACAGGTGCATCTTGACAACTGATTAGGTTATCACGTCCCACAAACTCATCACTTAAATAGCCTTTACATGAATTAACTTGAATATTGTCATACCCCAAATTTTGACCAGTTTGAAATTTTTTATTCATATTTTAAAGTCTTTACGCGTATTTTAAACAGCCAGAATCTTTGCTTTATTTTTAGACGAGTTACACGTTCTTTTATTCGTTTTTGAAGTATTTAAAACATTTTATTGGTACTGTTGATGGTTAAAATATTTTACCCGCTTCGTGAGCAGTTAAATCCTATTTTGTTTCTTTCTTTAGATAATTAAAGCTTTTTGTTCGTATTTTAAATTTTTTTATCAGTTCTTTATCAGTTAAAAAGTTTTGCATTCGTATTTTAAAAGTCGAGTAAGTTTGTCGTCTCAGACGAAATTTCGGCAGAGAGGTATTTTAAAATACCTCATTTGGTTACCGAAAGGGACATTTTTATTTATTTTGTTTTTAATGTCATTTATTTAAAATTGGTTTTCATTTTTTATTTATTTATAAGTAATTTTCGTTTTTATTATTATATTTATCATTTAATCTTTTTAGTCTTTAGAAATCATTTGTACTTGTCCATGTGTCTTGCGCCCATTACTTTCCTCTTGCCCAAGTCTCAGCTGCAGGGGCATTTTAGTCTTTGCCCTGCAGCGGAGAAACCTAGCTATTTAAAGCTGTCATTAAAGAACAGTAGCGAGTCAGAGGGAGTCAGAGCCAAAAAGCAGCAGCAATCATTACAAACACCTTTTTCATTTCTCTCTCCGAATTTCTGGATCAAACACCAAAAAACTCAAAAAAACTCATGAATGTTCATCATGAACATCATGAACACGTGAACTCAAAAATCCAGTCCGATCCGTAACAACAACGCCACCGGTCTCATTTCCCTGCACAAATCAACCAACAGAAACGCAACACAAGCAACAACAGTGAAGCTTTTCACTAAAATCACTCTATTTCGTACAACAATCAACGGACCCGTTCGTTTTCAAGTTCGAAAACGCCGGTACCAACACAACAAGACCAGATCGGAGCTTATTCAGCCAGATCGAGCCTTTTCTAGAAGTTTTCCGTTTTGAATCGTTTTCTTCTCCGATTTGAACAGAGGTAACTTTTGTTTCTTTGTTCTGTTCTGTTCGTCTTTTTTTTCTTTTTGTTGGAAAAATTTTCGAAACTTGAAAGCTAGATCTAGACCTCGTCGTTGTTTATTTTCGAAAATTGTTTGAAGAAATGAAAAGAGGAAGACAAAGGATGTGTGAAAATGTATTTGGTTTTTAAAAAGGAGGTGTTTGAGTTTTCCGGCGCGGTGGTGCCGCCTTGTTGGGCCGGTAACCGCCGCGCCGGCGTTCATGTGTTGCGTCGGAGAAGAGGGGGGGAAGTTGCAGACCTTCTCTCTCTAACCTATGTTTAGAGAGAGAAATATTGTTAGTTTGTGTTGTTTTTTTTGGTGAGAGTTCTTTTATACTAGCTTTTTTATTTTTGATTTCATGTAGGCTTTCTTATTGTTTTATCATGTACCTTCAGAGCTAGGCCGTCGGATCTAAAATCTGACGGCCGATGATGCTCCTATCGTTTAATCACGCACGCCTTACCATTTGTTCCTCTTTGTGTATCTCTTGTTTAAACCGTCAGATCTATGATCTGACGGTCCTGCTTTACTTTTTTTAGCGTTTATATTATGTGTTTTCTTAACCTTTGGATCTCAGATCCAACGGCTGTGATGAATTTCTTTTTGATTAAATATGGGCCTCCTGATTCATCGGACGGTCCAGATCTAATCTGCCTGAGCCAAACCCATAACCCATTCTTAAGGGTTTTTTTTCTCTTTTTCCCTTCCCAAAAATAAAAGTAGAAAGTTCAAAGATTAAAGGTTCAAAACCAATCAATGGATTGATACCCGAAAATCAGGAGCACAAATAATACTTGACAGTTACGTAAATCCAACAAATGAACAAATGGGATTCTAAGAATCCTAACCGCTACTAACATTTCTGCAACCAAAATAGGTAACTTCCTATGTTACCAACATATACAAATTGCAAAACTCTAAACCCTCAACTCTATATTTTATTTTATTGTTAAATAATAAGTATCATAAATTTTTTGGACGAAAAGAAAATCCCTATGGATATGATACTCTACTTAAACTTTTTTACTTGGTAAACGATTTGGTATACTTGCCTAATTCGACCATCAGTAGTACATTAGTGATGCATTCTATCTTTCCTTCTTTTCTATGAATCAAAACATTGTCAATTCCTTTATCAAAAACTATGGGGTAGGCGCCACCGAGAGTGCATTTTCTGCACTCTCTTGTGCCACAACTTTGCGTCTGCGCCCCGAGCATTGGAAAATGAAGGTCGTAACTGATTTTTGCTACTTTTAAGTGGAAAAAGCCCGGTTTTTGAGCTCATCTTCACATGGAAACTCCCTATAAATACCAAGCCTTTCATTCATAATTTCTCATTCAGAACGAAGCAGTTCAAAAGGAAGGCAAACATTGGGAGCTTCCAGACAGGACTTTCTCTCCTCAATCAAAATTTCTCTAGCGTATGTTTTATTTCTTTTGTAATTTATCTCTAGTTACCATGTATAACTAAACCTTTTTAGTTAATTTAAAGTCTTTATTCGGTATTTTTATTATGCTAATTAAGTTTATTGTCGTGCGTAAGATTTGTCTCCTCTAAAACATAACCCTGACACATAGGCACTTGTGGAAGTGACATACGTAATATTGATATATATTTATATATATGTCTTATTCAGGAAGTAACTGATTACTAACTAGGGAAACAAACCTTAAAGTAGAACCCTAAGGTAAGGGTACTTAGGGAGGTGATATACCTAATAATGGGGCAAACCTACTCCAATCAGGAAGTAACTAGTTAGTAATTAGGGAAGCAGATGACTTCACGACTTAAATCAGCGCAATAAAATTATCATTTGGTATTCAATGAAATTAAAAAGTCCATTTTTGCTTATAAATGTGACTGGAGAGAGTAACTCATACAAAAATATTCATTATGCAGAAACACAATTAATTGCAAAAAGAAGTAACTAAAAAATCAAACGAGATTTCTATTAATGAGTTGAAACAACCCGTCATCCTATTAAGTGAATATAATATAAGAGAAGCAAAAAATACGAGAAAAATTAGGTTTAGTAATTGCAAACCTAATAAGGTTTTATAGCAAGAATGAAATGATACATAATTAATGGAGTAATTGATAGCAAAAATGAAATTAGGGTTAAGTTAAAATTCAATTAGAATTTTTCATAGGCTTTTTAGTGAATCCCTGAGTAGCCCTTTATCATTTAGGGATAGCTAGTGTGGGTCACAGGTAGCTTTTTTTTTTTTTTGAAAGATCACAGGTAGCTTGTTTGGCCCATTTAACAACAAATGCTAAAATAAATTTGTAGTACTAAAATTTTGCCTTTTTGTAGACTCGCAAATATATTATTTGATTGATTCAATTAAAAGAAAATTCAATGCATATATACCGAAACGAAGAAAATAGGTCAATTTTCTATGAATTATAAATCTAGGAAAGATTATAACTTTAAACTAAAAGGTGGTAAACTGGAATGAGGTTGCATCACTCCAAAAAATGTAGTTGAAAAGTTGATGTACACTGACTAGTTTTTTTTTTTTTGGTACAAAAGAGGGCCAAAGGCTCAAAAGAAAACTAAGAAGCTAGTCGAACATTCCTAGGCATAGAAGCGCCAGAGATGTCATCAAAAAGAAGTCTATGGAGCTCACTGGAGCCACACATTGACTTTTCGAACTACCACTTTTGTCTATATTTCATTATTTAGGAGGTATATTTTTCGTATAAATAAAAAATATTGGTTATAAGAAATTTTCTGGAACTTTTATATAATTTTATAAAAATAAATAACCATGAGTCCAGCTGTTTAGCCTGCAAGTTGTATATAGCCAGACTCTTGTAGTATTTTTAGAATTCGTACTTATGAAAGTTTTACCATGTACCCTTACACTTATACCTTTACCCTAACAAATGATATACCATTCCAATTTTATCCCATTCTCAGTTGACTTCACCAGCACAAATTATATCAAAAAACTTTAGTTGAGTTTTCTAGAATAGAATTAGTGGTCACACTTGTGTCTCCCTCTTCCAACTCTGTTCGAGCACAACACCTAATTTCATCTCTCTTCCATAAACTTTGTACATATGCATGTTTTTGCATTACAACCACATGGTTAACATACTAAATGTCTCAAAACGAAATCGATCAATAATTTCTCCTTTACGCATCAACGCTCATTTTCTAAAATTTTTATATTTCAAAACAATTTGTGTTTGGTTTCAATAAATTATTATCGCCATTCACAATTTCACTAATAGAGATGAACATGTTATAATTAATTAACAAAGTTGTTAATTTATATCAACAAAGTGTTTTAGAGACATAAAGTGACTTGGAAACAAACGGAGGTTGGAGGTTTTTTGGAACACTTGTTCTCTATTTTCCAATTTATAAATTTGACTGTCATTTATTCAATTCATGAAGAAAAAAATGGCATAGAAAATGTTTTGTGGGGTGAAGTCTAAAGAAAAGAGGAGTAAAGTGGATATTTTATGGTTTGTTCTTTGTAGAGGTGAAGGTATAAGTGTCGCGGTAGTACATGATATAATATTCCATATTTAAATAAGGCTTTTTGGCCCAACCCAACAAAATTTGAATCCATAACAAACAGGTAGCCCAATTTGATATTGTGCAATAATGACTCTTATATATAATAGATAATTAGGGTTTTCAGAGTAACCC
>Ga0315914_1011587_pt1 | contig 10517 bp, 10 predicted proteins | sample MpolenodulesMG_FD_203920 | JGI IMG/M metagenome (GOLD analysis project Ga0315914, IMG submission 203920) | Medicago polymorpha root nodule microbial communities from Los Angeles, California, United States - elongated nodules | ecosystem: Host-associated > Plants > Roots > Nodule | place: USA... | reverse complement strand
TGTCAAAACATTCCTTTTCAGATATTTTGCAATCTATCTATTTCGTCGGTTTGTATTTTCGTCCATAAGTTATTCATTCCAAATAGGTGCGTACGATGGGCGCTGAAAATATTAATGCCACCAGTGATGTTATTTGCCATCTAATTAGGATCCAATAAAGATTGATGACAATGTAGTTGAGAATTCGGTGACCAAATGTAACAAGTAAATGAAAAATGACAAAATTGAAAACTTTCTCCTTCAAGTCAAAGTCATTGCCCATGACTTACTAATATGAGGGACAGGTATAGCAGTTCAATTTCGAGGGAAAAAGAAAAAAGAAAGAAAAAAGGAATAGCAGTGCAATAGGAAGAGGCGAGTGGAAAAAGAGATTGCAAAATAATTGAAAAGGAATGCTTTGACACCAACGTGAGTTAATTCGCGTTAGGTTATATTCCAACGTGGCTTAAGTCATGTTGGGTTTAACACTTACGTGAGTTAAGTCATGTGAGTGTATTTTGGGAAGTTCGATTGAGAGTGGGCAATTTTTTTATAGAAAAAGAGCAATTATCATACAAATTAAGGGTGGAAAAACGGATCTAACCTGTCAGGTCGTCCCGTTTAGCCCGCTATTATTGGTGGGATGAGTCAAAGTTTTGAACTCGCTTCATGTAGTTGGCTCACCCCACTTAACTCGTTGAAAAATGGGGCAGGCATGTGGTGGGACGAGTCGACCCGCTTAACTCGTTTTGGATTTATTTTGGTTGTTGAATTTATTTTAGGATTTGTTTTATGTTGCGGATTTGTTTTATATTAGCGGGTTTTTCTTATTTTGCTATCAAGTATGACGTTGAGTTCGACAATTTATTAATTATCTTGTTTTTACGACAAATTTATTCGATATCTATTATTTTATATTCTTATGATAAAAACAACATAGTTTTATGTAACAATTAAGTTGTAAAAAAATGCTTTGAAAAAAGTTGTTTTTTTATCTCTAAAAGACAAAGTTTTTTGTTTGACGGGACGGCCCACCAATTCGTTTGTCCACCATTAAACACTGCATGGTGAAATTTTGGATTCGGTCGCCTATTTTGACTCGTCTTTTCTCATCTTGTTTTAAACGGACTTAGACGGGATGAGCCTAAATAGGGCAAACCGGACAACTTTACCATCCCTGATACAAATCTTGTTATGTTGGCTAATAAGATTTCAATTTCAAGGATGTTTGCACAAATAATTTGTTTAGAAAACAATGGTAAATCTAAACTGATTCAAATTGAATCCCAAAACCGATAAAAAAAAACAGGAGAGAAAATCATGCAATATCAAGTATTATTTGTTGTGTATTTGTAAAAAAAAAATGTATTATTTGTTGTGTGATTCGATTATAATTTTGTTTAATAACACTTATTTGTTTAATTAGTCTTTTTTTTTAACGATTTCATATATTCCAAACATAATCGATCAATATTAATATGTAATATTAATTTTTAATAATGTTGTATTTTGAATGATAGTTATTGCTTTACTCTCTAAAAAAAACTATTACTTTACTATGTTTTTGTAATTTATACTATATATCTATGCTATATATAAAAAAAACTACCTCTTTCAACACATTTTTGGGTTGGACTTTTCTTTCTAAAACTATCCTTAATTTTTTTTTAATTTTAAATACTTGTAATCTATATATAAAAAAAACTACCCCTTTCAGCACACTTTTGAGTTGAATTTTTCTTTCCAAAAATACCCTTAATTTTTAATTTTAATTTTAAATACAAATAACATATGTGACAGATAGATATCTATGCTATATATAAAGAAAACTACCTCTTTCAACAAACTTTTAGGTTGAACTTTTCTTTCCAAAAATACCCTTAATTTTTAATTTGAATTTTAAATACAAATAACACATGTAACAAATAGATAATAGATAATGATAAATTTAATTTAAGAAAATAACTTACACACAATTCCTTATGAGTTGTTCTTATCGTTAGTCAATTATAAAATAACACGTGGATTACTAATCGATGTCACTAATCGTCATCGTTAACTCTCTTTTACCTTCGTTAACCACATATCAAACTCACAAAAAACTAGCACAAAACAAAAACTCATGTTACTTTTTTATCAGCCGATTTTATGTTGTACATCTGTGTTGTTCCCCTCAATACAACCGACAAAGATTGCCTAAGTATTTTCATATCCCTTCCACAAAAAACGGTATTTCCCATATTATTTTATTAATATAAGTTACTCTTCCTTAGCCTTTGATCAATTGTAACAAACATGAGCAAAAAATAATGGTAAAGATTGGACTTTAAATCCTCTAAAAAAATATTAGTAACAAACGTGAGCAAAAAATAATATTAAAGATTGAATTTTAAATCCTCTAAAAAAAAAAATTAGTAACAAACATGAGCAAAAACTATCGTTAAAGATTGGACTTTAAATCCTCTAAAATAAAGATTAGTAACAAACGTGAGCAAAAAATAATGTTAAAGATTGGACTTTAAATCCTCTAAAATAAGATTAGTAACAAATGTGAGCAAAAAATAATAATGTTAAAGATTGGACTTTAAATACTCTAAAAAAAAGATTAGTAACAAACTAGAGCAAAAAATAATGTTAAAGATTGGACTTTAAATCTTCTATAAAAAAGATTAGTAACAAATGTGAGCAAAATATAATGTTAAAGATTGGACTTTAAATCCTCTAAAAAAAATATTAGTTACAAACGTGAGCAAAAAATAATGTTAAAGATTGGACTATAAATCCTCTAAAAAAAGATTAGGACTCAAAATATTTTAGAAAATGATTTGTTAGCACTATATTAAATATTAATTATCAATTAGTTTCCGGGAGAAGAACATAATTTGTTGTCATTTGACAAGGTTGAAGGAGATACTCATAACTTATATCAACAGGAATTCCTAAACTCAATTGCTCAAGGGATATCCCACCACATATTTTAAAGGTAAAAAAAGGTGCACCTTTGATGTTGTTGCGAAACACGGACCCTAGATATGGCCTATGTAATGGGACACGATTGTTATGTCATGGTTTCTTTAAGAATATGTTGGATGTGGAAATCCTAACAGGAAGCAATACTGAAAAAAGAGCATTCTTGCCCATAATTAAATTAAAAACAAATGTTAGTTCAGGACTTCCCTTTGTGCTTAGTAGAAAACAGTTTCCCGTTAGACTAAGTTTTGTTATTACCATAAATAAGTCACAAGGGTAGACCATTCCCAATATCGGAATCTATCTTCCACGACATGTTTTCAGCCATGGTCAATTATACGTAGCTTTATCAAGATGAGTTTCTCAAAATTCAATAAAAGTTTTCATTAAAGAAGGGAAAATAGAATGAGAAGATGGAGACTTTATGAAAAACATAGTTTTTAAAGATAATATTTTATCGTAATCATAACAATGTTTCTTTTACATAACATGTCATTTATACATTTATGTTATGATGTTACTAATTACTATTAGAGTAAACAATAAATGATCATTATTTTATCTTAATTTTATATGCAAGCAAACTAAAATATGTTGAGTTCAAATATAATTTTGTTTATAAATCAATATATCAATAATTTTCATTAATATTTAAAAATTTAAAATTTTTAATCAAAATTATATAAACAAACATAATAAAATAATCACATGTGTTAGCGCAGTAGAAAGAGCGGACAAACGGACACGATAATGTCCGTTTTTCCACTAGTATTAATAAAAAAATGTAATTCAATATCCAAAAATTGATTCAAATTAAATCACATCAAATTGGACTGGATCAATTTTTGTTAAATAGTTTACAAAAACTAAACCAAATTGTTTGTAAATTTAACTTTAGATCGCATTAGTTTTAGTCTCAAAATCAATTAAACCTTACGGCTGACGAATACCCAAATCTCATCGCCATGTAATAATTTTCTTTTGAAAATAATGCCATAAGATTTTTTTTTTTCGAGGGACTGTCATAAGAATTTTCTTGATTTTTATTTTTAGAGAATATGGAGTTAATTTATAGATTTCATCATTTGGATAGAAATCAATGGCTCGTATTTTGACTTCATCAAATCAATTTAAGATTTATATAATGAATAAAATTTGTGACCGTGGCTCTGTAATTTGGAATTAAACTTGATTGATTTGACTTTTGGCTTAAATAATTAGTCTTATGGTCTTATTAAACATATCTCATTCCCTTGATTCAAAATCATTTTCTTATATTTTGTATATTTTTCTTTTACAAGATACCTCCTCAAACAACCCAACTAGCCTATTTAGGTTAACTTAATGTCATTCATGCGAATGTGACATACTTATTATTTACGCAAGTAAAGTGTAATATATTATCCTTGACAAAAAAAAAAAAAGAGTGCAATATCTTATCTACAATCCACCTATATTTTCAATTTGTTAGTTCAATCACCTAAGTATTTTTACCCCTTTTGATAAATAACAAATTATCATTGATACATTCTAGTTGGCTATAGCCTTCATCTATGGTGAGTAAATCCAACCACAACCATCGTCACACAACCTTTTCTTCCCCTAAATTTCTACCAAAAGAATACATTAATGCAACATACAAAAATAACACTAACCATAAAATAATAATGAAACAATAGATGAAAAAGAAAGCTCCCAATATCTTAGCTTGTATGAGAGGTGTGACAATTAGGCAGAAAGAGTGCTTCCTAGAGAAATTCACCCACACTTCATAAAAAAAATATTATAAATACCTAACACTCATCTCATTCATCCTTAAATCCACCCACCAACCCATTCTTTCTTTTATCATTCATACACATTCTCTTTGTACCAAACAAAACTTATAGAGTTGAGTTTGTTTACTTGTTTTTTTTTTTTTTTTATAAATTTTTCTTTATTATTTGATATAGAAAATTAGCAAGGTTACAAGTCAACTAATTTTAACTTCATCATCACAACCTTTAACACCCTTTTCTTTTCACTTGCTTTGATTTTCTCTCAAATTATTTTCCCTTGCTTAAGTCATGGGAATCTTGTCCATAAGTCATTCCACAAATTTACTTTCTAAAATAATAAAAGTACCTCAAAACAATGATTGGTATATTCCTACAAGGAGAAAGACTACAAAAAATGTTGTTGTCTTTTGTCATCAAGGTGGAGGTGGAAATGTGATAAAATCTTCTAATTTGTCTTCTGTTTTGACTGAAAGATCATCAACATTGGTTAGTTCAGATCATGCTGCAACAACATTAATGGATGCTGGAAATTTGGTTTTGTCACAAAATGGTAAAAATCAGACAGATATTGTGGTTAAGGATATTGTCCCTTATGGTGGACCAACAACTACTACATTAATTGGACTTGATGATGGAATTGGCATTGTCAAATTTCTTAGAGGGAAGAAGTTTTTTGTTACTGGTGCAACTGGATTTCTAGCAAAAGGTAATCTAATCTTACCTAAATATTTTATGATAATTTGTAATATTCTTTAAATGTTGGTTCACTTGTTACATTTTTACAATAAAAAAAAAAATGTAACTAACGGTCCTATTCTTATTATTAATACAGTTCTTATTGAGAAGATTCTAAGGACTGAACCTGATGTGGGAAAAATGTATCTATTGATCAAGGCCAAGAATAAGCAAGCTGCAATGGAGAGATTGCAGAATGAAGTATTTTAATTTTCTTGTTATTTTTTTTGTATTTGTCAAAGTTCATGGCTTCACTTACATACTAGCTTATTATCTCATTAAAATTTCATTTGTATGTTTTATAGATCATAAATACAGAACTTTTCAGATGTCTTAGACAAATCCATGGAAAATCATACCAAGGCTTTATGTTGAGCAAGCTAGTTCCTATTGTTGGAGATATTTGTGAAACTAATCTTGGACTAGATGAAGATTTATCTCATGTTATTGCTGATGAGGTTGATGTTATTGTAAATTCAGCAGCTAATACAACTTTTGATGAAAGGTAAAATTTTACTTATCCATCAAATGATAAATTCTCATGTTTTCCTTTTTAGTTACATAAAGTTTAATCATTTTAACTAGTTTTTTTGTTTTTTTATCAGATATGATACTGCAATCAACATAAACACTCGAGGGCCATGTCGGCTTATGGCGATCGCAAAAAAGTGCAAGAAACTTAAGCTCTTTCTTCATGTTTCAACAGGTAAAATAATAATACTATAGTAAAAATGGATTAATAAAGTTAAATCCATGTGATAAGTATATATGACTTCACATTATTTACCAAAAATGATAAAAGTTTTGCTTGTAATTTGTAGCTTATGTCAATGGACAAAGGCAAGGTAGAATAATGGAAAGACCATTTAGTATTGGTGATTGCATAGCAAGAGAGAAACTTATACCAGGGGTTCCACCAAAATACCTTCCTACTTTGGACATTGAAAATGAAATAAATATGATTTTGAAGAACAAGGGTAACATTGAAGACAATTTAGTAGCTCAAAAGATGAAGGAGATGGGTCTAGAGAGGTATTTTTAGTGACCCTATGTTTTACATGACGAACTAATATTAATCTCTTTATTTCCACAAATTCTAGAATATTCTTAATTTGATGACTAGCATCCCTGAGCCTAAGTTTGAATCCTCGTTGTAACATTCATCAGTAAGAATTTACTTACCTTCTGATCGAATTATGAATTACGAGAGCTCCTTTTCCCTGAAAAATCAGATGGTTAAAAAAAAACTTAAATAATGTATCTATATTTGTTTTCTCGAAACTAACGTATCTATTTATCCATCAATTAAGTGAGCATTCTTAAAACTCACGAGTTTAATTTAATTTGATTTTTTTTTATATAGGGCTAGAAGATATGGATGGCAAGATACTTATGTGTTCACTAAGGCAATGGGAGAAATGATGATTGACAAATTGAGGGAAGATATTCCAGTTGTTGTAATTAGGCCAAGTGTTATTGAGAGCACTTTAAATGAACCATTTCCTGGGTGGATGGAAGGAAATAGGTGAGTCACAAACTTTTTCTTAAAAGGAAAAAAACCTAATTTGTGTGATAGAACTAAACATTTTTTTTTTCTTGGAACTACTAGGATGATGGATCCAATAGTTCTTTGCTATGGTAAAGGACAACTAACAGGTTTCTTAGTTGATCCTAATGGAGTCCTTGATGTGGTAAGTGACACTATATCAGTTTGTTTCACATAATTCTATGAAATTCGGATACTTAGTTCGGTGTACAAATGATACTTCGCCATAGGACTACATGTGATAAAAAATTATCAAACGTTTCCTAGGAGTATCTGTATCTGACATCGATACTTCACCCTTTCGGTGTATCCGAACTTCAAATGTATCCAAACTTCATAGACCATATGCTCATAAGTTAAATAGGTTAATTAAGCAAGTAATTCTCGCACTTTTTTTTGTGGTGAAATAATTCTCACACTAAGATGACTTTACTTGCTCTCAATATAGGTACCAGCTGACATGGTTGTTAATGCAACCCTAGCAGCAATGGCAAAACATGGAACAATACAAAAACGAGATATCAATGTATACCAAATTGCTTCATCTGTGGTTAACCCTTTAGTCTTCCAAGACCTTACAAGGCTTCTCTATGAACATTACACTTCATCACCATGCATTGACTCAAAGGGAAAGCCAATTCAAGTTCCAATTATGAAGTTGTTTAGCTCATCAGAAGAATTCTCTGGTCACCTATGGAAAGATGCTATTCAGAAAAGTGGTTTGACTGCAATGGCATCCTCAAATGGGAAGGTGTCTCAAAAAATTGAAAATATTTGTAGAAAATCAGTGGAGCAAGCAAAGTACTTGGCCAAAATTTATGAACCATACACATTTTATGGTGGAAGGTTTGTTATTCATTTATCTTCATACTCTTCAATTAATGAAAGTCAGAACCACCTAAGAGTTAGTGACTATGAAGCACGGACACTCCTCGTATTAGGCGTGTCCTAGTGTCGGACATGTGTCATGTCCGACACCGACACAACACCGACACTTGTAATTACACTGAATTATGTGATTTTTTCAAATTATTAGCTGTGTCGGCGTGTCAGTGTTCGTGTCGTGTCCGTGTCCGTGCTAGTGAGGCTTAAAGTAAACTTAGAGAGGGGAGGAACTTTTCCCACTCTCAAAAAAGAAACTATAAAACTTCATATGAATGAGTTACTAATTTGGAAACAAATAAATGTGATGCAGGTTTGACAACAGTAATACACAAAGATTGATAGAAATGATGTCTGAAGAAGAAAAGAGGGAGTTTAGATTTGATGTAAAAGGCATAGATTGGAAAGATTATATCACTAATGTTCATATACCAGGTCTAAGGAGATATGTCATGAAGGGAAGAGGAATGAGCAATCAGTGACTCACATCTTGTGTGTGATATGTAATCATTAGTTTGTAGTCCTATCTATGCTGCAACAAATTGTAATAGATTATATATACTTCTTTCCTTGAACCCTTTAGAGTGTGATAACAACTACTTGTCTACTATGGTATCCTTCATTATCCATGATGTAATTTTATGATGATAAAAATAATGATTTCTGTAACCTAGTATTCCTCCAAGGTTTTACTTATATACATGTTCTTTAGTTGGTGACTGATGAAATATAACTTTTGAACGTTAAATATGTTTTTTTTGGTTATAACCTTTTTTTTCCTACGAACAAGGGACTTAATTTAGAATTTAATTGGGAAGTAAGTAAAACTTAAAGTTAATTATATCTTAATTACCTTAAAATATCTCTTATTCAAGTTTAGTTCCAACCTATTTTCGAAAGTGGTTTCGAAGTCACCAATTGATGTTATGCACAATTCAATGATTGATGCTTCAAAATTTGGCTCCAATGTTAAGAATTTTACCTATGTTAATTCAAACTTTGTTGTAAATTAATTTGTGACAAGCAAATTTAGTTGTTCATATTAGAAAGGACGACGAATTTTTGGGCTAACCACTAATTTTTTTTCCTTTTATGCTTCTCCTATTTGTACCAATGATATTGTTATTAATGAAATGAGTTGAGTTTACTTTGGTCAATTATTAATTTGTTAGAGTGATTAAATCAAGTTAAATGCATAATAATAGGTGTGAATTAACGTGCACAAACATTAACACATAAAGACGTATAATCAAATATGATCAAGTAGACATAAACATTGCTTCAAAAAAAAAAAAGTAGACATAAACATGATATCAGATACACTAATATACTTAATTATGCATGTTCATCATAAGTAGTTCACATAGTCATAAACTAATAATAACACAAATTGATTCATTTTGTACAAAAAAAAAAAAACACATTGATTCATATTCACATTTAATATTTTCACTAGTATTGCAGTTGAATGATTCTAATACTGCAAACACATGACATGCAATGCAAACCTTCATATGCCACTTCTTATGATGTGTGGTACTAAACTAACTATGAAAATTTTGGTGATGAGCACAATATTGTTGGGTGGGTAGACATTACATGTGATTGGAATGTTATCACAAACTCAATTGACTCAACCCAATGCATATTTAAGTGGCTAGTCAAGGTAAATGAGGGTTGTATGATAGCTCTTGGCTTTTAAGGGTTACCCTAAGTCACATGAAAATTCTCCCTTGAGAAGATTCAAGATCTAGCATATTACCCGCAGGCTTAACTATGGTAATCTTCATTTTCAAACTCTTATTGTTGTGTTCCTCCAACACCAGGTTAATTAATAAACCCTCACATATACACGAATATGGCATGTTAATTTCCACACCCTCACATATACTTTCCTCCATTGTTGTCCCAAGTCAATCCTAAAAAAAGACCATCAAAGAGACATGGCCTGAGTGTTGGAACAAAATACGTTTAACAAACATTACCCTTAGAGTGGAGGAGATTGTTAGAACGAAAAATGTTTGACATATGTTACTCTTAGAGTTTTGATGATAACAAGGTATTAAAAATTGTCAATTGGATATGTTAATATTTGTTCAAGTGTACAGGACCATAGACAAAAGTTTATATCTTTATAAGGTTCTAGAAGAACAAAAGAGAGCAAAAGAATCAACAAAAAAGAAGCTTGAAGCGTCTGAAGAAAAGTGCTCCTGAAGTACAAAGTGTTCCTGAAGTGATGACATCATCAGAAACAAGTTCATCAGAAGCGCATCATCAGAAGCAAGATCACCAGAAGCTGAAGTTCATCAGAAGATGAAAAATCTTAAAGATTCAAAGAGCTGGGAATATGATTTGATCACGTCTAGGCATTGCAAAAGACTGAAAGAGTATAGCAACAGCCGTTGAGATGAAGTTTGAAAGCATTGGATGCTTGTTCTATCAAGAGCGTTGACAAAGGACAATTGTACGAACTATACAACCACTACCTCCACTACTCTGTTCGTGTCTCTGCAACAAGACAATGATAACAGCTCTGCCTGCAGAAATGTTCCTTCATACAAGGAATGCATTTGAAATTGATCCTTCATAGGACAATAACCATATCAGGCAAAAGATCATTGGTGATT
>Ga0315914_1011586_pt1 | contig 10517 bp, 7 predicted proteins | sample MpolenodulesMG_FD_203920 | JGI IMG/M metagenome (GOLD analysis project Ga0315914, IMG submission 203920) | Medicago polymorpha root nodule microbial communities from Los Angeles, California, United States - elongated nodules | ecosystem: Host-associated > Plants > Roots > Nodule | place: USA... | reverse complement strand
TGTCAAAGAACTTTTCTCTCTTCTCCCTCATTTAGCTTGTGTTGACGAGCTATTCTTTTCTTCTCCCTCTTTTTTCTGTCCCTTCGGAAAAGTCCCTTCGGAAAAAGTCCCTTCGGTAATTTTTTCCCTTTGGAATTTTGTCCCTTCGGTAATTTTGTCCCTTCTGTTGTCCCTTTCTTTCATTTTATTTTATTTATTCCGCTGTTATGTATTAAAAAAAATGCAAAAAATATTAGGTTAGAAAAGGGTTTTCGTGGTGATCCAACGTCACTACGGAAATTCCTCGCGCTTTTCTTTTCTTGTCACATTAGTTTTATTTTTATGTTTTAATTAATATTCAAAATCAACAAAAACATTCAAATAACAAAAATCACAAAAACATTTTTATAATAAACCTTGATTCAAAATCAAGTGATCGTTCTTTTTTTTCTTTCTTAATCAAATTTCAATCCATTTAATCATACTTTGTGTCATCTTTCTTTTAATATAAAAAACACAAACCAATTTTATTTGCCACTTGGCTTTTTATTTTAAAACCTTTTTCAAAAACTAATAAAAAGCACACAACCAATCAAACGTCAATTTCTACCCCGAACTACGAGGTTTTGATCCTTACGGGTACGTAGGCAAATGACCTCATCCTTCCAAATCAATAAAAATGTAGATAAATTAGGTCTCTTTTTTGTCTTTTATCATTTCAAATTCCATTTTTTTTAACAAGCAAGTTTATAGCACAATTAATTAAATAAAATCAAGAGGTTCCCATAGAATACTATGGATATTTAGGGTGCTAACACCTTCTCTAAATATAACTAACCCCCGAACCCTTAATCTTTAAAAATGTGGTATTTGAACCTTTTTCCACTTTCTTTTGAAAAAATTAAAAGTTTAGTCGTGAAATAGTTAGTGAGTCAAACGCTAATCAAATAGCATTGATCGCCGAAAAATGACGCGACAAAACTCAAATACACCAACTTATTATCATCAAACATAGATTCTCATGCAACAACAACATATTTTTACCAGTTTTCACATAAGCGCGTGGAGTGATGCCCCTTACCTTCGCAACAATGGTTCTTAAACTCTCCAAGCAACAGTCGTCTTTGTTCCAATATCTCTATATCTTCACAATTAAATATTTACTAACTCAGTTTCAAACTTCACTTGCTCCTAATCCTTACTGAATGCTATGGTTCGAGGTTATGGTATAATTTTCTAACTAACTTCCACTCAATGATTTCGTTATCAAAATATACTCTTTTAATTACTTAAATAAACATGGTTAATTAATATAACTATAATTACTATGTCACAGGCTACTTGATAGCATTAACCAAGAGGAAGTTGATTGGGATAATAGATAACAAACGATGCTAAATTGAAGGGATTACATTACTAGCTAGTAACAATAAGATTAGCAAAATCGTTACTATCCATTAATATTAGGAAAAGTAGTTTATTTTCGTTTGTTATACTAAGAGTAATAATAGGGAATGTAGTTTCATATTTTGTGTATAAATAACTCCGTAGAGACTTTAAAAGGTATTGAGAATTTTTTAGTGAGTAAAACTTGGAGTTAGGCACTGACTCGAAGAGTGCACTTTACTTTATCGTATCAACTGGTTCTCTCGTTGAGAGTACCTCCCATGACATACATGTATCACTCATCCTACAGTACTCAATTTTATTCGACCATGTCTACAGTTTTACCTTCATCACCATCTCCTAACCTACCGACGAATGAATTGTTACAAACATCTCAACAAATCTTGAGAGATTTAGCTATGTTAAACAAAGCTTCATATCGATCTCTCAAAATAGCTTGCGCAAACATCTTCAAGAAGCTTGAAAAATTGAGAGAAAATTTGAAAGACAAGAGTCTTGAGGAAAAAGAAGTTGAACCACATGAAGAAGAAACTCAGTATCTAAGAGTAGCGCCTCTTAATAAACCACATGTCAACACCACTTCAATGCCACCGCCGAGGGCACCACCACTCAACACAACTCTGATGTCTCTTCCGCAATTGAAGCAACTGAATCCACCATTGAAGCGACTTAATCTGCTAAAAACTCAGCCACCATCATCGTCAATTTCTACTCTTTCTCTGGTGCTTTCCCCTCCGTTGAAGCCACTAGATCCACAATCTTCTATGGAAAAAGTTTGTTCTCCAATCCCACCATTTCTACCACCTCCAAAACCACCTCACTGCCTCTCTATTTATGGAATCTTTGACCTTGAGGACAAGGTCAATTTTGAAGAGCGGAGTAGTGATAGAATTAACTAAGAGGAAGTACATTGGGATAACGGATAACAAATGATGCTAAATTGAAGGGATTACATTGCTAGCTAGTAACAATAAGATTAGCAAAATTGTTACTATGCATTAATATTAGGAAAAGTAGTTTATTTTCGTTTGTTATGCTAAGAGTAATAATAGGGAATTTAGTTTCACATTTTGTGTATAAATAACTCCGTAGAGACTTTAAAAGGTATTGAGAATTATTTTAGTGAGTAAAACTTGGAGTTAGGCACTGACTTGAAGAGTGCACTTTACTTTATCGTATCACTACTCCATTTCATAACTAGAGTATATACATTAATAATATTTTTTTACAACATGCAATACTCTTTAAACTTAAATTATTAACAAGCTGGAACAAAACTCTGTCAAACATAATCAGAAAATGGGACTAAAATAGATGAGCGAAAACCTACTCAGAAAATGGGACTAACATATATTAGACTCCATGAGACAATCATTTTAATTAATTAAGGTTACTTAATCAATAGACCAATTCTAAGATTTTCTTAAATTAACCACAACAATGGTAATGGAAGGTCCAACCCAAATCACCTTCACCAAGACAGTCTCTTTTCCTCTTCGATGTCGTAAATCCGCAAGTGCACGGTTTACCGATGTAGTAATAAAGATATCATTCCACAGTGAGTTATGAATTTGATTCACTTTTAACAATGATTATATGAGAGTTCAAAGTTAAAACGTTGAGATTTTTGTTTAATTGAAAATAATAATAATAATAAAAACGTCTTGCGATTATTGGTTCATCTTGGTGACAAATCCTTCACAAACCAAACCCTAAACCTAAATCTTACATTGGATCTATTTTCTAAAGACAAGTTTCTCTTTGGCTTTTCATATCTCCTTTCGGTCTCAATGAATGTATTTCAATAGCAACCACGCCTATTCTCATGGTTGATTTCTATTAGAACCCTTTAAGTACGAAACTTTAATGTCTCAAGGTTTGTTAGACTATTCTCATGTTTCGCAATCCTTGTCTAATTTCACTTTTTCCAATATCAAAACTTCATCTTTTTATCCTTCGCTTGATATTTGTGATGATGAAATAACAACTATTAAACTTCACCTTTCAGTCTTTCGATTAATACTTGTTATTTCATTAGAAAAATGGTGAAATAAATTAGAAAATAGATTTACATAAGATTATGGTTCTAGGTTTGGTTTGATAGGGATTAGGTCATTAGACTCATCCAACAATCCCAAGACAAAGAAGTCTACTCACTCATGTTCATTGTAGACATAGAGAAGAAGAAGAAGAAGAACATAAAAGTAAATAACAAGAAAATAAAGAAGAACTTTTATTGAAAGAAATAATTGTCACTTAGAATTCCCAAGAACAAAAGATGAGATTACAAGTATGCTAGCTGCTCCTTTTATAGCCAAAAACTAACTTAAGCCCTAAGAAATAAATCACTAGAATGTTCCACAAGCAACCCATGGGCTTTAGGTTAGAAAAAAAAACAAAAGAAAGCAGCTGGAACCTTGGAACAACCGTGCCACCACAGGCATGGGCCGTGCCACCACATGTACGGGTCGTGCCACCACAGGCACGGACCGTGCCACCACATGCACGGGTCGTGCTAGCTTTTTTGGCAAAAGAAGCCAAAGGGGAGAAACAGTCGCGCACGACCGTGACACCACAGGCACGGGTCGTGCCAAGCTCTCTAGCACTTGGCTCTTCTTTGATCTTTGGAGGCACGACCACACCATTGTTAGGCACGTCCGTGCTGAAGGTGAGAAAAACACAAGAAAGGGGGTTGAATTGTGTTAGGTTTTTTTCTTCGTTTCTCCTACTGATGTCACAGTTCAGAAGCAGATAACAATCAGCTTCTGAAGTAGTGGTCAGAGACTAAATGTGCATCAGATAAAAAACAGAGTAAGAGAGAGAGAAGAAAGATACAAAGCAATTATACAGGTTCCTTCCACAAACCGGAAGTAGTCCTATCCCCCTTGCACTTCCAAGGAGATTTCACTAACATTGTAATCTCAAATTACAAGTACTCAAGCACACAAGCAAGAGATTTCATATGCTCAAGCACACAAGCAAGAGACTTACCTATGCTCTAGTACAACTACAAGAGACTTACAAATGCTCAAGCACACAAGCAAGAGACTTACAAGCAAACAGATTTACATAGAAAATTGTTTGAGTTTGAACACTTGATATACAATCAGTGGTGTTCACAATACAAATCAATTAAAGACTCTTGAGACTATAGAATTTTTAAAAATATGGACTTTGCTAAGAAATTCTAAGTAACTTTGAAATGCAAACAAAACAGAGTATGAACTTTGAAATGTTTAGAGAGTCTAGCTTTTGTATGCGTGTGTATTGCTTTCTTGTCTGTATCTTGTATATCTTTTTTCAACTAGAAGATCTTCACTCCTTTATATAGTGGTGTGAAAAAGACGTTGGAGAATTGCCAGCACACATGCACAAAAGAGTCGTTTGAAGCTTGTTGATAACCAATGATCTTTTGCCTGATATGGTTATTGTCCTATGGAGGATCAATTTCAAATCCATTCCTTGTATGAAGGAACATTTCTGCAGGCAGAGCTGTTATCCTTGTCTTGTTGCAAAGCACGACCAAAGTAGTGGAGAAGGTTGTTGTACAGTTCGTACATTTGTCCTTTTCAACGCTCTTGATGGAATAAGCATCCAAAACTTTCAAATTTCCTCTCAAGGCCGTTGTTACACTCCTTTACGTCTTTAGCAACTCTTAGGCAAGATTAAATGAGATTCCAGCTTTTAAAGCTTTAAGTTCTTCAGCTCCTGATGAACTTCAGCTTCTGGTGATCTTGCTTCTAATGAGGTGCTTTTGATGAAGTTGCTTCTGATGACGTCATCACTTCAGGAGCGCTTTGAACTTCAGGAACACTATTCTTCAGACGCTTCAAGCTTCCTTTTTGTTGATTCTTTTGCTCTCTTTTGTTCTTTCAGAACCCTTTAAAGATATAAAATTTTGTCTATGGTCGTGTACATTTGAACAAATATTAGCATATCCAATTGACAATTTTTAATACCTTGTTATCATCAAAACCTTAAGGGTTACATATGTTAAACATTCTTTGTTCTAACAATTTCCCCCACTTTAAGGGTAATGTTTGTTAAACGCATTTTGTTCCAACGATCTCCCCCTTTTTGATGATGACAAACATTAGTATTAAAAATAAATCAATTGTTGTTAATCTAATTAACTCGTTGACTATATGGATTTGAGGTTTGTAAGCTCCCCCTGAGTCCAATAGTAATTTAAGGTGAGGTTTGTAAGCTCCCCCTAAGTTCTATTCATGTTAATTAAATTTATCATTAAGGCGCAATATTCACTAAGAATAATCTCACATAAAAGGTTAAGAGATAAGAAGATGGTCCTATTAATTTAAGTTGTTTAGAAATAAATTAATGGGGCTCAGTGCTTGTAATACTATACTCTACTCCCCCTTTTGTCATCAAGAAAAAGTATAAAAAATAAAGACAAAAAGAGAGAGATAAAAAGAATAAGGTGAGATTAACGAACATTAAACACGTAAAGTTCAGAAGCAAATGGTCAGAAGCAGTAGTATTGATCAGAAGCAGTAAGATAAGTTCAGAAGCAATAAAATAAATTCAGAAACAAAGAGACAACAGATAAAAAGAAAACAAGCTAAAGTGTGCAACTAAGGCTGGGCTTGTTTCTGAAACATTTCTATCATTTGTTTCATCATCTTGTTGGTCTCTTCAAATTGCTGCTTCATTTCTCTTTTGAAGTCTTCATTGGTTTGGATCAACTTCTCTTCTCTGACTCTAGCTTCTTCAAGCTTAGCTTCTATAGATGCCTTGTACTCTATCAGAAGTAGCTTTTGCTCAAGAAGTTCTTTCTTCAGCTGCCTGTTCTCTTTCTCTAGTTCAGCATTTCTTTGCAGCACAGCTAGTCCAGGTGATGCTTGTTTGACATTCATCCTTGTCAACCAGTTCACATTGAGTTCCCTTGGATGAATTCCAACTGAAATGAAATCAGTTTCATTCCTTTGCCTTAAGCAGAGAGGATGCTTCACCCAAGTCTTCAGGACTCTAACTTCTTCAAGATTGCTGGTAACTCCCTTCAGCCAATCTTTGAGCTTCTGTTGAGCATTGTCTTGATCATCCATGCATGTTCTTTGAAGAGCATTCAAGACATTTTTCAGCTCTTTCCTTCAGCCTCTTCCAAGACTGCTCATAGCTTTGTTCATGAATAAGATCATGTCTTGTTTTAGTTAGCCTGTTGAGCTCCTGAAAGATGTTCTCACAAACATCTGCTAACAGAGATGACTCCAGATACATGGTTGGTGGGAAGGGAATTTTATCTAGTTTAGGAGGAGTGATGGGTTGAAGGGCTAGGTGAGATGATGAAGGTTGGTTATTTGTAGGTTGTGTTGGGATTGTTGTTGGGATGTTGGTCTCTGACATGTCATCAGAAGCAAAAGTGGAGAAAGAATCAATCTCCACTTCAGTTGCTTCTGGTTCACTGACCTCTTCAGTACATGATGTAGACTCAACATATTCAGGGATGATTTGGATTTTGGTTGAGGTTGTTTGTGGGTCAGCTGATTGGTGTTGGGGTCTTTCTGAAGCAACTTCATCAGAAGCTACCTTCGAGGCTTTCTGAAGTTCAGATTCAACTTCAAGTAGTTCACCAGAATAGTGACTGACCAGTTGATCTAACACATTTGGTTCAAGTTGTTTTGTGGGTGATTTTGGTTGGGAGTTTGAGGGTTCACATGTTTCAGTTTGGGTTTGGGTTTGAGCTTGGTCAGATCTTGATGAGGTAGCAGTTGCAGAGGCTGATCCAGCTGGTTCATCAGAACCTTCTACATCAGTAGGTGCAATGTTTAGGAGTTCAACCATTGGAGGTTGAAAGGGATGGTCAGCTGAAAGTTTGTTGCATATGTCAACTCTCATTTGAGCCATTTCCCCTATGCTTTTAAGAACAACTGGGTGCACTGGCTCAAATGGTTTAAAGTTGGCTTTTTGTTTGGGTTTGGTGGTTGGTGAAATGTTTTTGTAAAGAAGGCTAAGAGTGACATCATCTAAGTCAGATGATTCTAGGGAGGAGATAGAGGTTTCAGATTCGGATTCAGCTTCTATTATATTAGCAGAGTTTGAGACATCATGATTACCTCTTGAAGCAGCAGCTTTTGAAGGTGCAGCTTTCTCCTCAGGAGCCTTCAGTAGCTCACCAGATGCCACAAGTTGTTGCAAGTGTTTAGTTAACTCAATTCCAGCTTGAGCAACTTCAATGGATTCTTCTTGCAACAGAACATTTGATGGTACTGAGATTTGAGCAGCAATCTTAAGTGCTTTCTTCTTCAAGACTTCCCTTGTAAGCAATGAAGTGGTAGCTTCTTCTTGTTCATCCTCAACAGCCAGGCTTGCTTGCCATAGCTTCCTAATAGCCATCTTCCTCTTCTTAGATGTCTGAGCAGTATCAGCTGGCTTCTTGCTTCTGGTTCTCTTGTCCAAAACCTTAGAAGCATCTAGCTCTTGTGCTTCTTGTTGAATGGTGAGCACTTAAGTATCAGTTGGATTTTCTTGAGAAGCATCAGCCTTTGACTTCTTGGCTTTCTTTGAAGCTTGTTCAGGAGCATCTTGAATATACTCAGCTTTTGTCATTGCTCTCTTCTTAGACTTCCTGCTCTTAGCACTAGGCAAGGCACCTCCATACATTGTCTCAAGAATATCACTGATCTTGATGGTTTGACGAGTCCTCTCAAAGTGATCCATCATGTACATGACTCTGACCTCCAGAGGATCCTGCTTGCAGATAGGAGGAAAGTCATCTATAAGATTGGATATAACTGTAGATTCCTTCAAATCTGTACTAAGCACTTTGTGATCTTCTTTCTTGATCAGTTTCATGTGCTTGAGACTGCTGCCATTGATAATTTTCCCTGTTACTGTGCCAAGCTGAGCATCAGTAAAGTAGTTGACTTCCTTGAGAGCTTTCAGAATTCCTCCTTGGTGAAATTTTTTTGAAATCAGCCTACCATAGGGAATCTAGGTCGTCTTAATGGTTTGGCTTTCCTTGAGTGTCTTGATCATGTGCCTGAAGATGTACTTGGGCACATTTGCCTTCTGCTTAGTCAGAAAGAAGTGTAAGAACACTCTATTATCAAAAACATATTGATCTTCATGCTCAACTCACTGTACTTTCCCTTTTTAGTACTGTTGAACATGGTTTTGTTGACAATGTCGTTCAAAGAACTTGACTTGTTGTTGTCCATGCCATTTACAAACTTTCCTTCAGAAGCTCTCCTGATCACCCATGAGATAGAAGCTTCTGAGATATAAACATGAATCCCCATGATGCTTGACCTAATTTATGTGCATCTAAAGGGTTCCAGGCCCATTTCTTCTATAGTCTTGCCCTGCAGACTAGGATCAATCAGCACCTTCTCCTCCATTTCCATTTGAGAAGCCTTCCTATCATACACTTGTGCTCTTACCCAGAAGTGTCTAACTAGACTCAAATATGTTGGACCATTAAGCATTCCAAAGTAATCTTCCAGGTCTTGCGCTTGATAGATGTCTCTTAGCTCGCATCCATGATAAGTTAGAGAAATGAAATCCACGGGGTTTTCAACCTGTACATTGAGTTCCCATTCCTCAAGGGACATAGTTCTCCCCCTGATTTCATAAGCTGAAGCTTCTTGAGTGGATGGAATAGTTTCTTGAATAGAACTTGATGATGCCATTGATGAAAATGGAAGGTTTTAGGGTTCTTAGGCTTTTGTCTGAGAGTGATGAAAAATAGATTCGCACAAATACACACAGAAAAATGAAAGTGTAGGTAGTGATTGTGAGTTGTGTATGATTTGTCTAAGTGTTTTGAGTAAAACGTTTGCAATTCAGACAAAGGGGACAAATAAACATAGCATTAATGACCTAGGGGGCGCGAGATAGTACATTCAAAGCTTAATTCATCATTTCCCTCTTACGTTATACACCAATGCAATTAAGCCACGTCAAAAGATTCTCAGAGTAACTGCTTAGTTAGTGGGGCATGTGTTCCTGAAAGTAACTTCCAACGTTTCCACTAACTTTGCTGTTCAGGAGCACAAAGTCCAGCTTCTAGAGTTCATATGCTGACATCATCTTCAGAAGCACATTTTTCTCAAAACCTCAGTAAAGAGCTTCTAATGGACTATAGCTTCTGAACGACTTCAAGACCTAAATTCCAATTCAGGAGCAAGCAGATTTAATCAGACACAAAGTGCATGTTAAAATTTTTCTTTATAAAATCAAATCTTTCCACAATTAAAGGCTTAGTAAATATATTAGGCCATTGATGTTCAGTATCAATGAATTTTATATCTAAAATTCCTTTTTGAACATAATCTCTGATAAAATGGTATTTGATTTCAATATGCTTGGCTCTTGAATGTAAAATTGGATTCTTTGACAAACAAATAGCAATAGTATTATCACAATAAATGGGAATACTGTTAGAATTTATCTGATAGTCTTCCAACTAATGTTTCATCCAAAGTAGTTGTGTACAACAACTTGCAGCTGAGATGTATTCTGCTTCTGCTGTAGACATAGCAATAGTTGCTTGTCTTTTGCTAGCCCAGGATATCAGATTCTCACCAAGGAATTGACACTTTCCACTAGTTCATTTTCTTTCAATCCTATCATCAGCAAAATCAGCATCACAGAATCCAACTAACTTATAATCTAAGGATTTCCTATATAGGAGTCCAAGATATGTTGTTCCTTTCAGATACTTGAAGATTCTCTTAACAGCAGTTAAATGAGATTCTCTAGGATCTAATTGGAATCTTGCACACGAGCATACACTGAAAAAAATATCTGGCCTAGATGTAGTGAGGTATAACAGAAAACCAATCATACCTCTGTACAACTTCTGGTCTACCTTTGTTCCAGTATCTTCTTTGCTTAAGATGCAGGATGGATGCATTGGAGTGTTCATCACTTTACAATCTTCAAGCTTGAACTTCTTCAGAAGCTCCTTTGTATACTTTGTTCGATGAACATACACTCCATCTTTGAATTGATTGACTTGAATTCCAAGGAAGAACTTCAATTCTCCCATCATGCTCATTACAAATTCATCCTGCATTAACTTAGAGAATTCCTTGCAAAGAGATGCATTAGTAGAACCAAATATTATATCATCAACATATATTTGCACAACAAGAATATCTTTCTCAAGAGTC
>Ga0315914_1011584_pt1 | contig 10519 bp, 4 predicted proteins | sample MpolenodulesMG_FD_203920 | JGI IMG/M metagenome (GOLD analysis project Ga0315914, IMG submission 203920) | Medicago polymorpha root nodule microbial communities from Los Angeles, California, United States - elongated nodules | ecosystem: Host-associated > Plants > Roots > Nodule | place: USA... | reverse complement strand
TCAAAATCAATTTTTGATAACTAAACATACAACAGGCTAAACAATCATAATAAAAACAAAACCACTAATGTATCAATTAGTATAAGTTAATTTGTTGAATTATGGAGTGGTATTAAGTGGAGACATCGTTAGCAATTCGTGTGGATACTAATGCATTTCAAAGCAAGTTGTAGTTTTCAAGATAAGGAGGCCCCTAAATTTTTAGTGGTGTGTTATCTTTCTTTATTGTGATTACTTGTCGCATATTATGTTTCCTTCTTCTATTATTGTAGATTAATGATAAATATATTGTTCTGCCAAAAAAAAGAATGATAAGTATATTGATTCTCTTCATGCTTTGATTGTTTTATAGACCATATTGGGTCGTTTCATTATCAAGATAAAAAATTGAATGGTTAAGACATGGTGATGGGTTTAATCACCTTTTAAAAAGTTGATTCTAGACTAGACACTATTCAAATGGTTTGATTGTAAATTGAATTGTAATCAGTACAATTAGGATTTCTCAAACTTAAATCACATATCCGTATCATATCATTCATTTTCAACAAGTAAATTTGTTAACCATAATGGTATATATCATTGCCCAATTATAATGTGTCACATGACACACCCTTTAAAAAATATATCAAATAAAGCATTTATAAAATAACATTGATAAGTGGCACACTCTAATTGACTAATGGTATATACCATTGGTACCTCAATGGTACACAAGTGGAATCCCCTTGATTCTATGGTCAAGTTTAACTTTTTCTTATTGAAAAGAATAAAGATACATAGACACTCTTTTAACATACACACATTGTACTACTCTTTTCACAACCAACAAAAACATGACACCTAATACACATGAGAGAGAGAGAGAGAGAGAATGCCACATGTTGCATTTTTAAGTGGAGGTACAAGGGTTTATGCCACTTAAGTATGTTCATGTATCATTGCTTGATTGAAAAAGGAACGGGTGTTGATTCATAAATATTAAAATTGTTGGAACATGTGTGGAAATTGAGTTAAAAGACTAAACACAAATTCTCTTGCTGGGTAGAACTAGTGTTGTGTGAATTGAAAAAGTGGAAGTCCCACATAGGATGGAGCACACACATTAGTAGTGTTTATATAGTGGGTGTGTACCTCTAATTATCGGGGGTACATAATTAGTGAACAAAGTAAGCACTGGAGAAAAAAAATATTGATATATATTTTATTATTTGAAAATGATAAATTAAAAAATTAATTTAATCATTATTAGAAAGTGTTTTCTTAGTCCCCAAGTTTTGCTAAAATATTTTGGAACGCAATCTAAAATATTTTGGAACACAATTTGAAATATTTGGGTAGGCAATCTAATATATTTTAGTACTTGATCTGAAATATATTTTGGTACATAATATAATATATTTTTGTACTCAATATAATATATTTTGGTACTCAATTGAGATATTTTTGTACTAGATCTAATATGTGAATTACTTATTCCCAAAGTTTCTCACTTATTAGTTGTGAATTTTCTCTATAAATAGAGAGTTCATACAGTGCATTCTATGTATCGAAATTCACAGTCTTCCTGTGTTTTTCCTCTCTTCTCCTTCCTTCGACTTGTGTTGACAAGTCCCTCTCCTTTTTCTACTCTTTTCTGTCCCTTCAGAATTAAGAGTGTTCTTAAGACCATAGTCCTTTTTCTGTTTATTGTCCTTTCAGAACCAAGAACGGTCTTAAGAGCATAGTCCCCTAAATTATTTATGTCTTTTTAGAATAAATAATATTTTAAGATCATAGTTCCTTTTTGATATAATAAGAATGATCTTTAACATATATATTCTTCTTCAATTCATGGAGAAGTTAGATATTAGAATGGTCGTAGCACCATATTTGAGTGGTTGAAATACCATATTGATATTTGGAGAAGTTAAAAAATTAGAATTGTGGTAACACCATATTTGAGTGGTCTCAACACCATAATAGAGTGGTTATAGTACCATATTGGTTTCAATATTAAAAGAGTGATCTTAGTACCGTATTGAAGGTGTAATTCTCAAACGGTTTTCTACAGTGCAGTAGTTAACTGCACAGTTGTAGCCGAGCTTGTTTTATCCTGGAGGCGACGTGGTTGATAGTCTGCCTTGCACAATTTTGGACAGTGCCACGAAACATCTTAAAAAGAGCGACCTGATCGTGACTCAACCTAGTAACAACTTTGGTAGAAAATAGAGTTTGGAAAACCAAAATACAACAAAAACCTTTACCCTCCCTAAAAAAAGAAAAAAAAAACCTTTAGCCAGTACCACATAAACGACACTTTCTACTCTGGCGTATCTCTTTTCTACTTCCAAGGCTCAGATTTTCAAAACTTTAAACATATACAAATCAGAATGAGTTGTACAAAATAAGAGGAGGAAGTGTCTCATATTATAACTATAATCTATGATTAGTCAATGTTTGAAAATCTTTTAAAAAATTTACGATGCTACCTTTTAAATATAGAAGTTTAGGATCTTCCACATTTTGACTACTTATTATATATTGACCTAGTAGGTGTTGATTTGATAAAACAACATAAAATAAATATAAATGAGTACTGATGAACTAACACCGGTTTTATAGTTATCTCAATAGTTAGGATAAATAATACTATGAACTTCTACCTATGATGAGAACATACATCGATTGTTCTTAAAGTTTTAAATCATACTTAAATCTTAATCAACTCTAAAGTCTAAATACTTTGCCACTTTAGACCTTGCATATATAATCATATTGCATAACTTTCTTAATAATCGATGTTGTAATTGTAGATGACTTCGTAGAATTGACCACGTATTTTCTTTTGTTTTATTTTTTCTGAAAGAACGTATTTTCTTTTATTTAGAAGTTAATTTCAAAAAGACATATGACTCGATAAATTTAAATGCTCTTGATTTCGTGTTGTTTACAAAGGGATTCACTAGTAGTCCTATGAATGAGTTTGAAACAAAAAAGGGTTGGGATAAGAAGATACATTTTCTCCACTTTAATTTTTAATAGTAACTGAAGGGTTAGCTATCTTGTATTCTTCAATTTATAGGTGATACAACCATAACCTTCTCACGGATAATTGTAGAAATGAATGCATACTTTGTTTAAGAAATGGTGTTTAAATAGCTTTTTTTTTCCTTTTCAATAGAAGGATACATTGAAGAAAAAAAACCCAAATTCAACACCCAAAGCCCAAAATCAACAACTACATATGCCCGAGTCAAGCTTAGCACAATGTTATCTCATTTTTTCTATCAACACCACATAGATATCGGATTACACCCATAAAATTTAGGGCTCGTCTGTTATAGCTTTTTTCAAAATAGATTTTGGTAGTGTAATGTGATTTTGGTAGTGTAACTGCAATTTTATGTAAATTCAATTCAGGTCCATGTACGTAAAATTACTTCACATAACCATTAAAAACTCAATTTTATGTAAATTCACATCGACCTAAATGATTTCACGTACACTTTTTTTTTATTTTTTTTTATTATTCTATAGAAACAAAATCTTCAATAATCTTGAACGAGAGGATTTGGAACGATTGATTTCCGAGATTGGGAATATGCGCTCAGACTTAGATTGATGTCATATTTTCCCTTAATTTTTCAAAAATAAAATTAAACTATTATTATATATAAACCTTTAAGATAAACTTTTGAGTCAATTCGTAAATATATTTTTTAAAAATTAGAAACATAATGTTATACTGTTCATATCACTAAAAAAAAAATATACGCAATTTTTTATAATTTGATAGTCACAACCCACAAATATCATTTTAAAAAAAAAAACTAACAACCGTATGTATTATCAAAAGCAAGTAAACAATTATTCTACCAAAAAAGCAAGTAAACAAATAAATATTTTAATTCAGGCTTAATAGCAGTTTTCGCCTCTTAACTTTCACGAAATTGCGATTTTGGCCCTTTAAAGAGAAAAAAACTACAAAACCACCCTTGCAACTGTAGCAGTTTTGACCCCGACCAATTTTTGGTAAAAAAAATAACACATGGCACCTCAGCGCAAACGGAGTCAAAATTGGTCTTGGGAGCCAAAACTGTCATGCAAAACTTAGGGGGTGGGTTTGTAGTTTTTTTAGGGGGCCAAAATCGCAACTTTGGGAAAGTTAGGGGTTAAAACTGTTATTAAGCCTTTAAATTAATAAATAATTAAAAATATAATCCAAACATTTAAAAAAAATTATAATTTAACCATGTTTTCTTAAATGATAATTTACCCATGTAACCAAAAAAAAATCCTTAAAAAACACAATAAAAAAAGAAACTGATTAAATCCATTAAAAATAATCATATAAATCAATCAACTACAAATAAGTAGATTATCCCCGGTTTAGTTACTTTTGTTACTTGGAGAATACGTTTTCTTGGAGAACACGTTTCAAAAAAACTTTCTATATATACCTAATAGACTCTTTGAAACAATTTTTTATCAAGTTTCTTCAAACTACAATTACTTCTTCAATCGAATCCCTTTCTTTCTCGCGATTTAGGTTTTCCGATTTCAACAATGACCAATTTCAACGGCGGCGCTGAAGCACACGCGCGGTCGAAACAATACAACTACGCTTCCAATTCCTCCCTTGTCCTCACCTCCGATTCACATCCCACCGCTGAATTCACCACCGGCGAACCAGAATCACTTTCCGGTAAAATCAATCTCAAGGTTTTTGGCGATCGTGCTTTTCGTAACCGTCCTCCAAAAAGAAACCTAATCGTTGAATCTGACTACTCCGGAGGTTACCATCGGAACAAACAGCGTCGTCTTCAGAATGAAAGCGAGAGTGTACTCAATGCCATTGATGATGGTGTTTACGAGCCGAAGACGAATGAAACTCGTGCTGCTTATGAGGCGATGTTAAGTGTAATCCAGCAGCAGTTTGGTGGTCAGCCACTTGGGATTATCAGAGGTGCTGCTGATGAGATTCTTTCTATTCTGAAAAACGACTCTGTTGGTGACAAGAAGATTAACATTGAGAAACTGCTTAACCCTGTCACTGATAATGTGTTTAATCAACTTGTTTCGATTGGAAAGCTTATAACTGATTTTCAGGAGTTTGAGGATGTTGAGGGTGGTTTTGATTCTTTTGATGGTGTTGCTGTGGAATTTGAAGAGAATGAAGATGATGAGAAGGATGTTGATGTGGTGGAGGAAGAGGAAGAGGATGAGATAGGTGAAGTTGGTGACTATGGGGCAATGCAAATAGGTGGTGGAATTGTTGTTGAAGAAATTGAGAAAGTAGATGATGAAGAATTGAATGTGCATGATATTGATGCGTATTGGCTTCAGAGGAAAATCTCACCGGCTTTTGGACCAGAGATTGATCCAGAAAATTGTCGAAGGCTTGCTGAAGAGGTGTTGAATGTTTTGGGTGAGGCTGATGATAGAGAAGTGGAGAAGAGGCTGTTGGTGTATTTTGATTTGGATAAGTTCAGTCTTGTTAAATTTCTGATGCGGAATAAGTTGAAGATTGTGTGGTGTACTCGCTTGGCAAGGGCTCGGGATCAAGAAGAGAGGGAGAAAATTGAGGAAGAGATGAAGGGGTCGGATTTGCAGACAATTTTGGAGGAGTTATATGCTATGAAAGCCTCTACTATGGAGAGAGAGAAGAAATTGGAGAAGAGTATAAGGTACGAGGCTCGAAGGTTGAAAGATGGGGACATGGACATTGATAGGGGAATTGGTGATGGAGTTGGGGAAAATGGGGGTCAACGCCGTATGCTTGATTTGGATAACCTTGCTTTTGAACAAGGTGATTTGTTTATGACAAACGGAAAATGTGATCTTCCTGATGGGTCTTATAGGCTTCCGAGAAAAGGTTATCAAGAAATTCACGTGCCTGCCTTGAAGGCTAAACCTATTGATCCTAATGAGAAGCTTGTGAATATTGGTTCTATGCCAGATTGGGCACAACCAGCCTTCAAAGGAATGACACAGTTGAATAGAGTGCAGAGTAAGGTATACGAGACTGCTCTGTTTAAATCGGATAATCTTTTACTTTGTGCTCCAACTGGTGCTGGAAAAACCAATGTTGCTGTTCTTACCATACTTCAAGAGATTGCGCGGCATAGAAATCCTGGTGATGGTTCAATTGACCATAGTGCTTATAAAATTGTTTATGTTGCGCCTATGAAAGCTCTTGTAACTGAGGTTGTTGGGAATTTATCTAATCGTCTGCAGGAATACGATGTTAAGGTTAGGGAGCTTAGTGGAGACCAGTCACTAACACAGAAACAGATGGAAGAGACTCAAATTATTGTCACAACTCCTGAGAAGTGGGATATTATTACACGAAAGTCGGGTGATCGAATTTATACTCAGCTTGTGAAGCTTCTTATCATTGATGAGATTCATCTTCTTCATGATAACAGAGGGCCTGTTCTTGAAAGTATTGTTGCTAGAACAGTTAGGCAGATTGAAACAACAAAGGACTATATTCGGTTGGTGGGATTGTCTGCTACACTCCCTAATTATGAAGACGTAGCACGGTTCTTGCGTGTTGATCATAACAAGGGGTTGTTTTACTTTGATAATAGTTATAGACCCATTCCTCTTTCACAGCAGTTTATTGGAATTACAGTGAAGAAGCCTTTTCAAAGGTACCAGTTGATGAATGATATCTGCTATGAGAAAGTTATGGCTGAAGCTGGAAAGCATCAGGTTCTTATCTTTGTACATTCAAGGAAAGAAACTGCTAAAACAGCTAGAGCCATCAGAGATACTGCACTTGCAAATGACACTCTTGGTAGGTTCCTTAAAGAAGATAGTGCAAGCCGTGAGATTCTTCATAGTCATACTGATCTTGTGAAGAGCAATGATCTCAAAGATCTTCTGCCATATGGTTTTGCTATTCATCATGCCGGTATGACAAGGACAGATCGCCAGCTTGTCGAGGGCCTTTTTGCTTCTGGACATGTTCAAATTTTGGTATCCACTGCTACCCTTGCCTGGGGTGTGAATCTCCCGGCTCACACAGTTATAATTAAAGGGACAAAGATTTACAATCCTGAAAAGGGAGCATGGACTGAATTGAGTCCTCTTGATGTGATGCAGATGTTGGGTCGTGCTGGAAGGCCACAGTACGACTCATGTGGTAAGGGAATTGTTGTTACTGGCCATAGTGAATTGCAGTATTATCTCTCTCTCATGAATCAGCAACTTCCCATTGAGAGCCAGTTTATTTCCAAGCTGGCCGATCAGCTGAATGCGGAGATTGTTCTCGGTACCATTCAGAATGTGAAGGAAGCTTGTAATTGGATTGGATATACTTACTTGCACGTACGTATGTCAAGGAATCCTTCTCTGTATGGTTTAGTAGCGGATATCCTTATGCGGGATATAACATTGGAGGAGAGGAGGGCTGATTTGGTAAGCATCTCAATCTTTAATTTATCACACTCTTATTATTTTATTATTATGTTAACTAAACAAACGTTTGTGTTATTATTTGGTTTATTCACATATGAAGCATCAAAATGGACCCCGAACATGACATTGACACTTCAACACCATTAATGGATAATCATCCATTAATAATTTGAGAAAATGAATTAATTGAATATAATCACATGTTTTGATTTGATTCGGACACCGGGACACTTCTTTGATCTGAAGCGTCGGTGCTACACCTCCTTTATAGTAGTCATTATTCTTGTCATCACTGTGACTTATGTAGAATTGCATGAGAAGCAACCAAATCTTCATGGCTATGAAATTAACTCACTTTAGTTTTGGCTTATTTAATTGGTTATTTTATGGCAGTGTCCTTGCTATGATTTGTGAGGAATTGTACTAGAAGAGAACCAAATGTTCATAGCTGTGAACTTTACTCAATTTACAAAGACATAGGCTCTTACACCACCAAAAAAAATATAAACACCGAAAAAGACATAGGCTCTTAAACTTATTTTAATGTTTGATTTTTCTCCTTTGAATGTTTTATTTTATTGAATGAATTTCAAATGATATCGAATGCAAAATTTTCTGGATATATATTGCTTATTCATACTGTGGTTGTCAATATAATGGCTAATGTTGATCTATTTAAATCTTGCAGATTCATTCCGCTGCGACCATCTTAGACAGAAATAATTTGGTGAAATATGATAGGAAGAGTGGATATTTTCAGGCCACCGACTTGGGTCGAATTGCAAGCTACTACTATATAACACATGGAACCATATCCACGTACAATGAGCATTTGAAGGCTTCAATGGGAAACATAGAGCTTTGTCAACTGTTCTCTCTTAGTGAAGAATTCAAACATGTAACAGTAAGGCAAGATGAGAAGATAGAGCTAGCAAAGCTTTTGGGTCGTGTTCCCATTCCCGTGAAGGAAAGTCTGGAGGATCCAAGTGCCAAGATAAATGTTTTACTGCAATCATACATTTCACAATTAAAGCTCGAAGGACTCTCATTGACATCTGACATGGTTTTCATAACCCAGGTTTGACTTCATTTCTTAACTTTGAGAATTTATTGGAAATTGGAAATGGTGTAATGTTGTATAGTTCTTTTCATATATTAATGTATTTTGTTTCTTTCTTTCTTTCAGAGTGCTGGACGCCTTTTGCGGGCTCTTTTTGAGATTGTCCTGAAACGTGGCTGGGCACAATTGGCTGAGAAGGCCTTGAACTTATACAAGATGGTGACCAAGAGGATGTGGAATGCACAAACACCACTTCGCCAGTTCAATGGAATTCCAAATGATATATTAACAAAATTGGAGAAGAAGAATTTGGCATGGGAAAGGTATTATGACCTATCATCACAAGAGATAGGTGAACTTATTCGCGCACCAAAGATAGGGAGGATTCTTCACAAATTTATTCATCAATTCCCAAAATTGAACCTTGCGGCACATGTGCAGCCAATTACTCGCTCAGTTTTGGGGGTTGAGCTCACAATAACTCCAGATTTCTCATGGGATGACAGAGTACATGGATATGTTGAGCCGTTTTGGGTGATTGTAGAGGATAATGATGGGGAAAATATCCTTCATCACGAGTATTTTATGCTGAAAAAACAATATATTGATGAGGATCATACTTTGAATTTCATAGTGCCAATATATGAACCTCTTCCTCCTCAATACTTTATCCGTGTTGTCTCTGATAGGTGGCTTGGATCCCAAACTGTTTTACCTGTTTCTTTCAGGCACATAATTTTACCTGAAAAGTATCCTCCACCTACTGAGCTGTTGGATCTGCAGCCACTGCCTGTGACAGCCTTACAAAGTCCTTCTTATGAAACTCTTTATCAGGATTTTAAGCATTTTAATCCTATACAGACACAAGTCTTCACAGCTCTGTATAATTCTGATGACAATGCCTTAGTTGCTGCTCCGACCGGGAGTGGTAAGACTATATGTGCAGAATTTGCAGTTTTGAGGAATCATCAAAAAGGGTCTGATAGTGTCATGCGTGTTGTTTATATAGCACCCATTGAAGCTCTTGCCAAGGAACGGTATCGTGATTGGGAGAAGAAATTTGGGGGTGGTCTTAAATTGGCGGTTGTTGAATTAACCGGAGAAACAACAACAGATCTGAAACTGCTTGAGAAAGGTCAGATTATTATTAGTACTCCAGAAAAATGGGATGCTTTATCTCGCCGTTGGAAACAGAGGAAACATGTCCAGCAAGTTAGTCTTTTTATCATTGATGAACTACACTTGATTGGAGGTCAAAGAGGCCCTGTTTTAGAGGTTATTGTGTCTCGGATGAAATATATTGCTAGTCAGGTTGAAAATAAGATTCGTTTTGTGGCTTTATCAACCTCACTTGCAAATGCCAAGGATTTGGGAGATTGGATTGGAGCTGCCTCCCATGGCCTATTCAATTTTTCACCGGGTGTTCGTCCTGTGCCATTGGAAATACACATTCAGAGTGTAGATATTGCCAATTTTGAAGCGAGGATGCAGACAATGACCAAACGAACTTACACTGCGATTGCTCAACATGCCAAAAATGGGAAACCCGCCCTTGTATTTGTGCCTACAAGAAAGCATGTCCGATTGACAACTATGGATCTGATTACATACTCAAGTGCAGACAGTGGAGAGAAATCGTTTTTATTGCGGTCCACAAAAGAACTTGAACCTTTTCTTAACAAGATTAGTGATGAAATGTTAAAAGTCACGTTATGTGAAGGTGTTGGCTACTTGCATGAGGGATTGAGTAGTCTTGATCATGACATTGTGGCGCAACTATTTGAAGCTGGTTGGATTCAGGTCTGTGTTTTAAGTAGTTCCATGTGCTACAAAGTTACACTGTTAGCTCATTTGGTTGTTGTGATGGGTACACAGTACTATGATGGGCAGAATGCACAGACAGACTACCCTGTTACTGATCTTCTGCAGATGATGGGTCATGCCAGTCGTCCTTTGATGGACCATTCTGGAAAGTGTGTCATCTTATGCCATGCACCTTGTAAGGAGTATTACAAAAAGTTTTTGTTCGAAGCATTCCCGGTTGAAAGTCAT
>Ga0315914_1011583_pt1 | contig 10520 bp, 7 predicted proteins | sample MpolenodulesMG_FD_203920 | JGI IMG/M metagenome (GOLD analysis project Ga0315914, IMG submission 203920) | Medicago polymorpha root nodule microbial communities from Los Angeles, California, United States - elongated nodules | ecosystem: Host-associated > Plants > Roots > Nodule | place: USA... | reverse complement strand
GAGAGGCTTGAACGTATGTTGACTGTGTTGGCCAGTTACTCTCTTCTCACTTGCTCCATTCGTACCAATGAAGATGGTAAGAAAGAAAGAGTTTATGCTCTCTCATCAATTGGTCAATACTTTGCATTGGATAAAGATGGAGGCTCTTTAGGTCCACTTTCTACATTAATCCATAGAGGATGTAACAGTGTTTGGTAAGTACTAGCTAGCTAGAAATAATTTATATTAGAAAAATACTTGCATGTTTACAATAATTTAGATTAGACAGAATATTTGAACCTGCACACACAAGTTAAAATACATATCAGTTAATTAGTTTAAAAATACACATATTTTTTCTTTCAAACATGTGAACCTGACCGATCACCCAAGACTTTCTTTTTATTAATAACAAAATTTTAAATTAAAACAGTGTCACAGTCCAAAGTAAAAAAAAAAACCTTTTTTTTTTTTGTTTGACAAAAGCAAAAAAACCTAAACCTAAAATATTGAAAACACTTACATCGAAATTTATTTATTAACCTTATTTCTTTAGGACTAGGGGTTGGCTCGAACCTAACTCCTAACATTTTAACATTAAATCAACCCATGAAAGTGGTAGACAGTAGTAATTTACTTTTCCCTCAAAAAAAAAAAAGTAGTAATTTATTGAGTAAAATTTATTTTATAATAATGAAGACAAAATACTTCTCTCCCTCAATAATTTTAGGTGTACCAAGCATTAGACCAAAAGGGTCCTTGAATTATGTTAATATTTTCGAAGATAGGTAAATATTATAAATTTATTTGCAAGTTTTCTTTGAATATTATAAGTTTTCAATGGCTAAAATCAATATAGTCGACAGTCCTAACAATTTAACAAATCAGCATCAGAGTTTTTCTTTCTTCCCTCCATACAACTCTAATCTCAGATATAATAAAACATTGATAAATTAAGGCATTGATACCGACATTGATAACATCCCATTTTTCTACAAATAAAATATCAAATTTTGACTCAAATGAATATTGTTATTGTGAACATATAAGATAGAAAAGAAGAAGAGTAAACCATCATCTTTAGTAGTCATTTTTTTTTTTTTTATAGTAAGAAAATATAGTAGTCTGGCAATTAGAGATCCTATATACACAAAATATTAAATTGCTCCGTTAAATTGTCTAAAGTCAATCAAAATACTCTATATAGTGTACTCGCACTATTTCTGAAAATAGTTCGAATGAAACACATAAACTTTTGTTGACGTTTCCCTCAATTTCTAATACATTATATGAGAATGAAACTTTTATCGGAGGTTGTGTGACTTGATTTTATGAGGGGGAGCATTTTTTCTGACCTTATATAATTTGAAAAATCAATTTTGTATTTTATAAGTTTGAGATCTCAAATTGACACACATTTAAATAAAATTCCAAAATCCAAAATGGTGATTTACTCGTAATAATGTAAACATTTGTTAGCGATGCTCTTTCGAATAAGCTTATTTCAATCCAAACCAGACATAAATGAGGTCTTTTTATGAAGAGTACACAACTATAATTTCTGATAAATTTCGTCTGAAAAATACTTTTAGAGAGGGGTAATTTTTTTAAACAAAGTTATACTACGTCAGACACAAGTTAAGTAGTTATTTAAACTTTTAAAAAATTAAATATACAATTTTTGATCAAATCTTTCTATCTCTTGCATTTATCTTAGAAAAAAAATATGGTTTTAAGATCGAGGATGGAAAAATCCATTAATATATTTCGTGAAAGGTGACGAACGACTCCTATTGAAAATTCAACAAATTGGGCAACAATATAGAATCCAAATTTAAGTGATGGTCCAAATATTTTATTTTATATTTTGCCGTTAAAAATCATTTACATATATAATAGAGACTAAAACTTAATCATAGAACACATTTTATTTTTTTTTAGTTTTTTATATTTTGCCGTTGAAAATCATTTACATATATAATAGAGACTAAAACTTAATCATAGAACACAAAATATATTTTTTAGAGTTGTGTTTATACTTTATGAACACGGCAAACGCAAAACAAAGTTATCTTTTTTTTTTTTTAGGAAAAGACAAAGTTATCTTAAACTGACCATTCATGGATAAAATGGTAATATAAAAATGATTGGGTGATAGACAAAGTAATTGTAAATTAAAAGTATTGTAATGTTTGCATTTGTTTCTTGTTTTTTTAACAATCAGCATTTGCCTTTTTTTATGTTTCAAACCCAAAACAAAAAACAAAATTTTACAGGTCTCCTAGTAAATATAGATATATCCCTTAAATAAAGTAAATATAGATATATTTTTATGGTAAAAAAGATTATGTATACTTGCAGGGGTGATGCAAAGGATGCAATTTTGGATCCTGATGTCAAAAATCTTTTCCAAAGTATCAATGGGACATCATTTTATCAATACACCAAGACAAACAAAGAATTGAATGATGTTTTTAACAAAGCAATGGGACAATCTGGACCGTTGGAAATTAAAAGGATCCTCAAGTTATATAAAGGTTTTGAAGGAGTCTCAACTTTGGTTGATGTTGGAGGTGGAGTAGGAGAAACCCTAAAACTCATTCTCTCTCAATATCCTTCAATTAAGGGAGTTAATTTTGACTTGCCACAAGCTGTTCAAGATGCACCTACTTATCGAGGTAAAATATATCAATCAATCTATTTTTGTACATTCAACAATATTTAAAAAACTTAATTGCAGTTTTAGTTCCCTTATTTTCACCATTTTGTAGAATTAATCCCCCTATTTTAAATTTGATAGTTTTGGTCCCTCCAACATATTTTTGAACTATAAAAATGTGATGTAATAAATTTTAAATTTTGTGAAATGTGATCTGAAGATGGAAAAAGATTAACATCGATGAAACTGTAACAAAATTGCTTTGAAAACTCCATTTAAAACATATTATATCACAACATTTTAGACAAAATATTTGACAGAGGGACCAAAACTGTCGAATTTTAAAACAGTGGACCAATTTCGCAAAATGATGAAAATAGGGGGACCAAAATTGCAATTAAGCCTAAAATATGAAATTTTTAAGGCCCTTTATTTCAAGCCAAAAATAATAAGTCCCATAAACTTTATTTTGCTGATAGGGCTAGAGCATGTTGGAGGAGATATGTTTGAAAGTGTTCCAAGTGGTGATGCCATTTTACTAAAGGTTGGTCTACATGCTAAATAAAATTTAAACAGTTTGGTATTAAATAAAAACAAATTTCTTTCTTAAAAAATTTTCTAATATTTTTTCTTTTAAATTGCAGCTTGTATGTCATAATTGGCCAGATGAAGAATGTGTGAAGTTTTTAAAAAATTGCCACAAAGCTTTACCAAAACATGGAAAGGTGATTGTTTTGGATTATATAATTCCAGAGGTGCCAAACCCTAGCAATATGTCTAAGCATGCTTGTGCTATTGACAATCTCATGTTTTTAGTAACAACTGGAAAGGAAAGAACTGAAGAAGAATTTGAAAGCTTATGTAAGAGAGCTGGATTTTCCAAATTTCATGTGGCTTGCAGTGATGTCTCAGCCATGTCTGGAGTGATGGAGTTTTATAAATAATAAAAGTTACTTACTAGTAACTTTGTCAGCAGTTAATTTTATAAAGTTTGAGACTAAAACAATAATTTCAAAGCAAAGAATAAGGACAATTGTGTCCAAACTTTGAAAGGTGTAACTTTCTTGTTTCTCATGTTTGTCGTAATAATTTATATATCAAGACTATTATTCATGAGTTGTATCATCACATAAAATACTTTATATCTTCTTTTTTTAGTTCTCTTTTTCAGATTATTTCCCCATATCAAATAATCATTAAATTTTTTAATTCTTGAAGAAATTATTTGTCTTTTTTATATAATACTTATAAAATATTTATAAATTACCTTACAAAATAAAATGGGTTAAATATGTTTTTAGTCCCTATAAAATTACAAGCTTTTAAATTTAGTCCCTACAAAAATTTATTCACTTTTAGTCCCTATTTGCATTTTATAGGGACTATTTTGGAGGACTAAAAGTACACATTTTTTGTAAAAAAAATTCAAAATATGGACTATTTTTACAAACTACAATATTTTGGAGAACTAAAATTACCATTAAAACTTTATAGGGACTAAACTTAAAAACTAGTGATTTTGTAGGGACTCAAAACATATTTAACCCAAATAAAATTACCTCTTCTAATAAACACTCTCACCCATCATCTCGTAGGCTCTGTTTGGATTGACGGAATAGAACAGATCGGAGCGGAATGAAACGGAATGGAATGGAGCGGAATGGAATAGAGATTCCATTCCACTGTTTGGGTATTTTATGAAGTGATGGAATAATGTTTTCATTCCATTGCTTGGAAAACAGACGGAACGGGACAAATTACGACATTTTTATTCCATTTTTGCCCCTATTTAAAAACATTATTATTCTCTAAAACATATTATTACTAATTTTTTTGGAGAAAATATTATTGCTAAAATCTTCTTACGTTCTATTTTATAATATTTGAGAACTTGCAAAATGAACAATGCAAGTAAAAAGACATGGATAGTGGATTTTTTTTCGTATCAATAAGAGAACAAATTGAAATTAATTTGAGATATCTAAGGAAAGAATATACTATTATCTACTTAACATGCCTTGTGAGACTGTTCATCTACTAAACAAATTTGGAATGAAAGTCTGGTGCAATGTACAAGAGGAAATACGAGATTCCATGTTTTGAAAGAAACATTGCTGAAAAAAGAACCAACTTTCGTAAAAAAAATAAAAAATACATACACATAGACAATTATCTTAATAGAAAAAATGTGAAGTAAGTGTATTTGAGAGATATAAGAAACAATATAATGAAGATAAGGGTAAAAGGGTAATATTTGGATTATGAAGTCTCATTCCATTGCATACACCCCAAATTGGGTGAAATGAAAAATTGAAGGATTTGATGGTATGGGATGGAATGGGTTCCATTGTATTCCATTCCACTCCATTCATTTTTTGTAAATCTAAACAATGAAATCTAATAACTTACCACTTCATTCCATATCATTTCATCACATACCACCAATCCAAACATAGCCGTAGAGTTTATAATTGCTTCTTTGTGATGTTAGCTAAGTTTATAGCATTGACGATGTCATAATTTTTCCTTTGCAATGCTTGTGACAATTTATTTGAAATACCTAAGACTTTTTTTCATCAAATGTAATGTGAATGCATATAGTCAAAAGTATTCATTAGAATTAAAAGACTATTTGCTTGGCCTCTTCTTTTTGACCAATACGTGATCTTTTAACATTTCAAGAACATCAGTAACATAACTATTCATCAAAGTCACCAAAGTTGCAAAGTGAGAACTCCAATAAGTATCAGCATAAAGCTTCATATTAGTTTCTTGATTCAAACCTCTTCCGCCGACAATTTCTCCATTCTCCAATGATTCCTTAACACGGATTTTTTGTCTTTCACAAAGCATGTCAGCCCATTTGTAAGATACTCCAACAACATTTGATAAAGTAGTTACTTTTCTAAAAAGAGAGTTAACTTGTAGGTGATCTATGGAAATAGCAATCAATGCAAGTTAATATTTATGAGCAAAATAGTGTACATAAAATGCATATGAACTTTCCCTTAATATTTATGAGCAAAATAGTGTACATAAAATGCATATGAACTTTCCCTTAAGATCAAACTTTTGAGACCATAAAATTTTCCTTGCATGTTGCTAGCCCCATCATAACCTTGTCCACGAATTCTTGAAGTAGTAAGACTATGCTTGCAAAATAGATCGTCTATGGCAATTTTTAATGAGATGGTTGTTGTAGTTGTAAATTGAACAATGCCTAAAAATCGCTCAACAATACTTCCATATTTGTTAACATATCTTATAACAACAACTATTTGCTTCTTGTCAGATACGTCTCTTGATTCATCAACAAGAATATGAAACAATTCATCTCCAAGATCCTCAATAATAACTTTAGTGGTTTCCACGACAACGACATTAACAATTTCTTTTTGAATAGAGAAACAAGTTATTTTATCATTTTCAAGAGCATTTTATAATTCTACTCACTCCACCTTCTTTTTTCTATTAGCAAACCATCTAAGCATTTCAAGGAAGTATCCTTAATTAGAAGATTCTATTGGTTCATCATGACCACGAAAAGGGAATCATCGCTTCAATAGAAATCGAATGCAATCAAGTGAGGCCGTTAACCACATCCGATACAAGTTACGAGCTGTTTGAGAATGCTTAGACATCAAAACTTCATCATGGTTTTGTTTCATCAAATCTCCACATTTCTTCCAAGCAATATTGTGAGTAAAATTATAGCCTCCTCCAACATGTCATGAGAGTGAGACTTTTTATTCCATTTTATGAATCTCTCTGTTACCAATGTGTCACCACCACACTACTTTCCAAAATTAGGTCTAAAAAGATAACAACATAAAAAAATGCAGCTTCTTTTTCGATATTGTACTCTAACCGATTACCAAATTCATTAAACCAAGAGGGACAAAATCCTCTCAATGAATTTCCAATTTTTCTTTGAGGAAAATTGTGTTGAATAGCTTGACATGGTCTTATTTGCAAATATGTTTTGCGTATTATTTCTTGATTATTATGATGATATGTTTACATTTTAGGCCGCTAGGTTACTCTTTCAAATTACATGGAACATGTTGTTGTTGAAAACTAGATCCTTGCTCATGCAATTGTAATTTTCTCTTAAAAAAAATTCTCCATAACTCCTACAACAACCCAGAGAATAACAAACTTTAATTAAGGAGAGACCCTAAAACTCATTATCTCTAAATATCCTTCAAGCTGTTCATGCGATTGTATTTTAAAATATGGAATTTTTAAGGCCCTTTACTTCAAGCCAAAAATAATAAGTACCATAAATTTTATCTTGCTCGTAGAGCTGGAGCATGTTGGAGGAGATATGTTTGAAAGTGTTCCAAGTGGTAATGCCATTTTACTAAAGGTTGGTCGACACATGATAAACAAAATTTAATCAGTTTGGTATAAAATAAAAAGTTAAATAAGTAAATGGTCATCCTAAATATATCAATATTTGATTTAAATCGTCCTAAAATGTTCCTTAGATTTTTGGTCCTTCTAAAATTTTCCATCCATGAAATTAATCTCTACTTTTTAGTTGACTCATGTCTAAACATAATTTTTTTTAATGAAATTATCCATAAATGGATTAGAATGTTATGAAAATTTCTCCTAAAAAAGTTTAGAATTTTTTAACAAAACATGAATTAAATATAAATTTTTATGTGTTTGGTGTTAAAAAATTCATATTGAAATCATGTCTTGTTACAAAATTCTATTTTTTTTTAAATATTGTCATAATTTTCTACCAAATTCTGGAAAATTTCATTAAAAATATGAAGGTTAGATACGAGTTGACTAAAAAGTAGAGACTTATTTCATGGATGGAAAACTTTGGAGAGACCAAAAGCCTAAGATATATTTTAGGGAGATTAAAATTAAATGTTGGTATATTTAGGGTGACCATTTACTTATTTAACCTTTAAATAAAAACAAATTTCTTCCTTAAAAAAAATTCTAATATTCTTTTCTTTTAAATTGCAGCTTGTATGTCATAACTGGCCAGTTGAAGAATGTGTGAGGTTTTTAAAAAATTGTCACAAAGCTTTACCAAAACATGGGAAGATGTTTGTTTTGGATTATATAATTCCTGAGGTAAGAGAGCTGGATTTTCCAAATTTCACGTGGCTTGCAGTTGCAGTGATGTCTCAGCCATGTCAGGAGTGATGGAATTTTATAAATAATAAAAGTTACTTACTAGTAACTTTGTCAGCAGTTAATTTATAAAGTTTAAGACTAAAACAATACTTCCTCAGTATCAAAATGAATTTCGTTTAAGGTTTTTACATATATATTAAAAAATGTATTAATTAAAAAAAGATATTATTTTACTAAATTATCCTAATCAACTATTGATTTATTTTTTATTACAGAAAAAATAATACTTTGGAAGTATGTATATGGTATTAATTGAAGGGATTGAAAGAAAAAGTTATTATTGTTGCAACAAAATGTGTTTAACATTATCACCTTTAAGTTTTGATGATAAAAAAGTATTAAAAAGTCAATTGGATATGCTAATATTTGTTCAAGTGTGCAAGACCACATACAAAAAATTTATATGTCTTAAGTTCAAGTACTGGTTCTGAAAGAACAAAAGAAAACAATGGAGTTTACAAAGGAAACTTATGTTGCAAGACAGGGTCTGAAGACCAACAGCGTCTGAAGACCATCAGAAGCTGGCTGCCAGAAGTTGACGTCCTCAGAGAGTCTGAAGATCATCAGAGTCTGAAGGCTGGAAGCTGCAGTTAGTTAAAAATTGTTATTCTGAATTCACATCATTGCAGAAGGAATAAAAGCCTAGAGCAACGACTATTTCAGAGAAATTAGAAGGCATTGGATGCTTATCCACCAAAGAGGGCAGGAAAAGGACATAGTACAATTGTACAACCCACCCACTACTTCACTACTTCACTCTTTATGTCTGCAATAGTAGAATATAACAATTGTGTCTACGCTGGTTATTCTTCATACAAGGAATGAATTTGAAACTGTTCCCTCCTAAGACAATAACCATATCAAGCAACAAATCATTAGTGATGATCAAGCTTCAACAACGACTCATTTTGATGTGCTGTCAATCAACAACGTCTCTTTCACACCTCTATATAAAGGAGTGAAGACTTGAAGATTGTAAGAGACTATAGAAGATTGTAAGAGACTATAGAAAAATTTACAAGTGGCAAAATTCTCCTGAATTGTTTTCACATCAAAGTTCACTTAGAATTTCTTAACAACTTTCATACCTTAGAAATTCTAGAGTCTTAAAGAGTATGTATCTAATTTGTATTTGTGAATACCACTGATTGTATATTAAGTGTTCAACCTCAAACATTTTTCCTGTGTAATTGTGTTTGTTTAGAAGTCTTTTGAGCATAGGAAGTCTCTTGTGTGTGTGCGCGCACTTGAGCATAGGAAATCTCTTGCTTTTGTGCTTGAGCATTTGTAATCAGATATTGATTTTAGTGAACTCTCCTTGGAAGTGAAAGAGAGATAGGACTACTTTCAGATTGTGGAAGGAACCTGTATAATTGCTTTGTGTCTTTCTCTTCTCTTTTTTTTTTCCTTCACATTATCTGCCGCATAAGACTTTGAACTCTATCAGACTCTAAACATTGGACTTAGTTTTAAAAAGATAAAAAAAAAACTAACACAATTCAACTCTCCCCCCCTCCCCGTCTTGTGTTTTTCTCACTTTCTATTATTGCATTGGAAATTGAAAATGATATTCATTTTGAAACTTTTTTTTTGCTAAATCGACACTCATTTTAAGTGGAGGGAGTAATTTCAAAACAAAGAATAAGGACAATTGTGTCCAAGCTTTGGAAGGTGTAAGTTTCTATGTTTCTCATGTTTGTCATAACTAGACTCTAACCCGTGCGATGTACGGGTTTTGTAGAGTTTCATATATAAAATATCAAATTGGCTATATTATTACTTGTAGAGTTGCATATAAACTCAGAAAGAATCAATTAAGTGACAATTGAGAGTGATTGACATGCACAATCTCAAAAAAGTAAATTAACAACATTTAGATTGCATCAACAAAAATGAATATGGAAATAAATAAAAAATGAATATGGAATCAAAGTCATTACTTTGCCAAAACAAAGTAATGTTATAGTCTACTGTAGCGATTTTTGCAAATAAAAAGTCAGAATAAACAACTTCAAGTAATATAATATAGGATAAACAAATAGGCCGGCAAAATTACAGGAAAAAGTGAAGTTTCTAATGATAAAATTATCATCTGGATCAGTCAAATTATCTACAATTTTAAAGATGCAACTTTAATATTGTAAAACGTAGTAAGCGTACACCAAAAAAAATGAAAAAAGAACTACTATCAATAAAGGTACCGCTAATAATAAAAAATAACTACTATGAGAGAGGAAACCGCTAGGGCGGTTGGGGATTTAAAAAAATTGTTTTAGTCATGTATTTCATTTTTGGAAAAAACAATATTTCAACAAAAGTAGAAGTGGCATAGCGGTTATAGTTGTAAAGTGAAAGCATATGATACCTGGTTCAATTCCTTGCAAACTCTTTTTTTCATAAAAATTACTCAGATCCACAAAAAAAAGGCGGGATTAATTAGGGCAAACTTATCAGAACTGTTTAACATTTATATATATAGGCAAAGTCTCGTGATGTTTCTTAACTTATGATCATAATTTGTCTTTTTCCCATTTCGATCATTTATATTTTTAAATTTTTACTTTGTTGTCCTTTTTTGTGTAACAAACTCCTCCTTGTCATTTGACACCTTCAGTAATTTCCTAAAACAAATATAAGGATTAACATTAGAACTGTTTTAAGGTTGTTGATTTTAAAATGTTGAAAAACAAAATAGTGCAAAAGGAAATTTTATTTGAAA
>Ga0315914_1011582_pt1 | contig 10521 bp, 7 predicted proteins | sample MpolenodulesMG_FD_203920 | JGI IMG/M metagenome (GOLD analysis project Ga0315914, IMG submission 203920) | Medicago polymorpha root nodule microbial communities from Los Angeles, California, United States - elongated nodules | ecosystem: Host-associated > Plants > Roots > Nodule | place: USA... | reverse complement strand
TATTAATATATTGTAAATTCAGAACAACTATATATATATATATATATATATATATATATATATATGTACATCTAATAAATTACTTACCATTCTGGAAATCAATGCTTTGATAGTGAAACAGACTTGATTCAGTGTTTATAGCTGGGGATATTGCTCTAGCCGTATACAAAGACAATAACTCAAGGAAGATGATTATTTTGATGAAATGGAAATGATATGTGAAGCTATTTATAGCTTAACATTGAAGGTCAAAATATGTATGCAGCATATACGTTTTGTAACACATTAAATTATTTAATTATAATTTTGGTGGCTACTGATAAATAAAATAAGCTGCTTAAGTTTGCCCATCTTTGTTGCATTATGTTACTAACTTGGTACCGTCTATTCATGACTTTCAACACTAAATAACAATAATTAATTTAATGGAGCATATGTTTCTTGTATTAAATATATAATTAATAATTAGTTTATGCTTCCACACAAAAAATGTGCCTTACACTCATACTTGTTTATTTTGTGAGGCACTTTTGATCCATCTTAGTTTGTTGCATTAGTTTAGAGTTTCTATTGAACATCCAATGCAAATCCAATCCAAATATAATTCATTTGTTTAGCTGCACGTTGCAACATCACATTTACCAGTTATGTATAAACCATTAACTTGAAAAAACACAATCTATCATCTAAACATATTTTGCTCCTTACCAAATTCGCTTGATCAAGGACAGCTCGAAATTAGGCAACAATACAATTGTCGAAATCAAGTTCAATGCACCACAAAAAATAAAAAAAATACTTCACTGCTGCCCTTGAATGTTCTTGAACTAAAACACACATTAAAAGCTTAACCGTTGACCATTCAATTAAGAAGTGTTTGGTTTCACTTCTAATGTTTTAGAGATGCTTTTCAAGTGTCAAAAGGGATTCTAACTCTATAAAATTATGTTTGACAATTTTTTTTTGAGAAAACAATTTTGGCGCCAATCTTGGGGCAAAAAAGATTAAATAAAGTGTTTATCATGGGTTCAAAGCGGACGGCCGGAAGTAATGATTTTGACTTTCTTTTAAAAAATTGACAAAAGTGACTCTTGTTTATGAAAATATGTTCATTTGACCTCATCACGTAAGGGAAATATGTTCTTTTAATCCATTATCATTACAAAAAGTTGCGATTATGGCCCGTTTTTTGGTCTACGTGTTGTCTTCTAAGCACTTTGCAACGTTTAGGGTCAAAAATTGTATTGTTTTTTGTTAAGGGGCCAAAATTTCAACTTTTTAAAAGTTAAGGTGTCAAAAATGCACTTAAGCCTAAAATGTGTCGTTAATATTATCATATTATTCCTTCAATATATTTACTTATTTTCATACTAGGGCTTATAAATACCTACTTAATTTGGTAAAAATAAAATAAAATACTTATTGTCATATCAGTTCATATATGGAACGAGTTATTATGAACATTGAGAGACTATTTTAAGGTCAGACACTATTTTGACTAACAAAGTGCATAATCAAATACTATTTTGAAATTTTGATACATTGAGAAACCATTATAACTATTGTTACATATTCAGAGAACAAAATGACTATTAACCTTTTTTTTACTAAACAATTATATTTATATTGTATTGTGTCTGTCTTTTCACTGTTTATAGAGCGCTAATGTTTGTAAATTTTGAAAGATGTTTTTATGAAATTTTTATTTTCAGTTAGAGTATATGTATAGATGTTTGTAACTTTTAAATTATAACAAACCTAACAAACCGTGTTTATATTTTTATGGCTTAATTGCAGTATTCGTCCCCCTATTTTCATCATTTTGCAGAATTGGTCCCCCTATTTCAAAATTCAACAGTTCTGGTCCCTCCGTCATATTTTTAAACTATAAAAATGTGATGTGATAAATTTTAAATATCGTAGAATATGATCTGAAGATGGAAAAAGATCAACATCGATGAAATTGTAACAAAATTCTCTTGAAAACTTCATTTAAAACGTATCATATCACAATATTTTAGACAAAATATTTGACAGAGGAACCAAAATTGTCGAATTTTAAAATAGGGAGACCAATTTCACAAAATGATGAAAATAGGGGGACCAAAACAGCAATTAAACCTATTTTTAATGATATCAATGATATCCTTTAAAAAAAAATGATATCAATGATATAACATTATTATTAAAAAGTTGTTTAAAGGTATGATTAGAATAATAAAAAGTTTGTACCAAAAAATAATAATAATAAAAAGTCAGTCCAAAATACTATATTCTCTTTTTTTTAAAAGCCTATTTTTTTTATAAAAAAAAAAATGAATGTGCAAGTTAGCAAAAGTGCACTTTTTTATTTGGACAAAAAATCAATATCCACCGATGTAAACCAATTTAAAGTAAATGATAGTTTAGTAAATATCCCTCAAACTATTTGTTATATGGTTTAATTGCACTTTTAGTCCTTGCATTTTGAAGAGCTCACGAAAAAAGTCCGGCCCCTTTCAAATCGAACAAAACCATGCCTAAACTATCATGCTTTTTGCAGTTTTAGTCCAACCCCCTATTTTCAACTCCAGAAACGCATAGAAATGACAGTTTTAGTCCTACCACCTATGCTCAACCTTGAAATAAACAAGGAATCTACTTTATTCAGCACACTAACCAAAAAACTCTAATTTCTAGGACATGTTCCTGAAATTAAGGTCTTAGAAATTAGGGTTTTTTGGTTAGTGTGCTGAATAAAGTAGATTCCTTGTACCCACATGCTTTGATCCTTGTTTATTTCATGGTCGAGTATAGGTGGTGGGACCAAAAGTGCAATTAAGCCTAAAATAAAAGTGGGGTGGGTATAAGTTATAAAAGTGGTGCAAGTTAACAAATATGTTTTAATGAAAATTACTATAATAACCCTCAAACTATTAGTTTTAAACAATAAAGAAGAAAGCTATTTTTGTCCAAATGAAAATGTTCACTTTTGTTAACTTGGACCTTCATATATATAAGGGCTGCTATTTTACGCACCCACCTAAACACACTAAGGTGTAAATTAGCAAACTGCGCCCACTTATATTCTACTAAAACACCCTTATGTTTCTATTCTAATTAAATTCATTTAAATAGAAGAGTAGTTTTGTAACTATCTTAAGGAAGATTCTTAAAAAAAATAAACAAAAAAGACAATGACATGCTTAAGGTACAAAACATGTAATAGAGACAAACTTTTAAAGAAACAATATTTCGTGTTGTGAATTCGGACTCAAAATCTCACACCAATACAAACTATGATGTGTGGAGGAAAGGAAAGTAGTAACCAATATCAAAGTAAACACAAGCAATAACAAATATAGCAGCACCTAGATCTAATCTAGGAATCAAAGTGAAAAGTATAAAACCACAAGCAAAAGATAAAGGGAGAAGAGAAACAAAACACACCAAGAAATGTTCTCCCAGTTCGGTCCAACTAGACCTACTCTGGGGGAGAGATTGATCTCTCCAACCCACTATCAATGAGTTCTTACAAAGAGATACAAATGGGTTACAAGAAGTTAGCTTCAACAAGCTCACAAAGAATAACCCTAACTTCTACCCATTTTCCCAATCTCACCAATGAACAAGACACTCAATGATTTTCACTCACCCAAGGTGTTTACAATGTTTCCCAACCCAAGAGAACTCTAATCAAAGTCCTTAAACCCTAAAGTTACCTCCTTTGATTTTCCAAGTTTTCTTCTCTTGAAGTTCTCTCTCCTCCCCCTTCAAAAATTGAGCCGAAACACTTAAATAGTACACGGTGACAGACAAAATCGCACCGCGCCTATGAAAATCGCGCCACAGTTGAAGCGTAGGACCCAAGGTACGACAACCTTATCCAACAATCACGTCACGCTTGTACAAATCGTGCCACGATTTTGCCTTCAGCAGGAACCATGAGTTTTGCCAATAAAATCGTGTCACGCCACTCATAATCGTGTCACGATTATGAGTTTTCTCAGAATCTCAAATTGAAGGCATAAACAACATTTTGAATGATGAAGTGAGTGTAAATTAGTGAGGTGAGTGTAAACAATTTGATAAAACTTATAAAAATGAGTGTATATAATCAAGTGGGTATAAGTTACTAACTTACACCTTACTGTTTTTAAGTGGTTGTAAATTAGTAGCCATATATATATATATAGTATAAAACGTATAAATTGTTTTATTTATTTATTAAATTAAGAGATTTTTTTTGTCCTTCATTATTTTCGAATTTATTTATGTAGATGACAGGGTGAATGTCCATTTGCATTTTCCTTATCCCCTTCTTATTTTCCTCATGATTACCTTTTTGACCTACTTATTGCTACCATTGGTGTAGTTAGCTATAAGATTAAGAACGTCCAAATTGCAAAGCATATAGTTTCATTATAGTACACAGTCCCAAAAGTAGATCCGGATAATACAATATATTAATGAAATAACTTAAATTACAAATAATGCCTAACTGAAATTACAAATGAATATGTTGTACATAAACAACAGATTACAATATTTGAAACTGTACTAATTGCATCCAACACCAACATTAATCAATGACTTGACATGTTCCTGGAGATTAGAGAGGCTTGGGTTGCTCTTATAGTGGTACATGAGGGGAACCATTCTTGCAGCATTGAGACAAAAATTGGAAAATGATGATGAAAACTTATTTGCGACCAGAATTTCTTGATTGAGACATTTCCATTCATTTGAAATCATGCGAGCAACATGTCTTTGCACGTCTTCGCCGGAAACATCTTGGTGTTCACTCATGTAGCAATCAAGATATGACCCATCAAGACCATTTTGATCTCCACTCTGCATTCATCCATGGATAATAATTTGTATGATTAGAACTTTACATTTAACAGTTGAGTTAATCGGTTGAACAATTTAATCAAATACTTGTTAAATATTCTAATTTGGGAGACATATTTCTTACCTTAGCTCCTTCCAAATCATCAGAGAGGCGAAGAATTTTTGCCACCGAATATATGACATTCGGAAATTTTTCATCCAAGATATCAATTGTCTCCTTTGTTATACCATTAACATGATCCAACAAGAAGAATGCATGTACAAGCACAACATGGACTCCGGTGCTCACAATTCCATTGTTCAAGTAATCCTCTGCCCTTGGTAAATGACCAGAATTCAACCAATGAGCCTCTTCCAAGAAAGCGTTCAATAAGCGTATCCACTGTTTCACCCAAATAATTTTATATATACTCAGTCATTTGAAAGAAAAATTTATATATATGAGAAAATATTAAAGACGTTTAGTTAGTATACCGATTTTTTAAGAGTGTCTATAGGGTTGAATCCATGCTTCTTGTAGATCTCTTCAGCAAAATTATTGGTAATGTCGTAAAGTGCATTCAAAGATATTTTCATGAAGTTTGGAAGTTTCTCTGTGCCAGTGATTTCCCACCTGAATGAAAATTTATTTCATAGTAAGTATTAGAGTGATACATCAATGTAATATTTGTGTATATATATATGCAAAGGTATTAACTAACTAATGAGATGTATATATTTGTTCAAAATTTAATACCTGTTAATAGCATCTGTGAATATTGTAAGTTGATCCAATGTCCCGTGAACATCGAAAATGTCGTCAATAACATAAATTAAAGAGATAGGTTTTGTGAGCTCAATCCTTTGTTCCGAAAAATTTGGATCTGTAAAGCATGCCATGGGCCATGTGTACCATTTCTGAGGTTGATACCCTGAAAACTTCACCACCTTGGCTAGTCCAAGTTCTTTCCACCATCTATTAATGGAGGAAATAATTACGTTAGTGACTTCTATGTAAAATTTTAATTATTATAAAGTCAACATATATTTTTAATTAGAAAACATACTTGGAAACTTCAGTGGTCTCATTCTGGTTCCTGAACCTAACTATGCTAGAGTTGATTTTAGCAAGTTCCTCTAAACATATCAAGTCCTTCTCAGCCTTCAAATTATGGATGAATATGTTTTTATCCATAAATCTTGACAAGCCATAATGAAGTGGATTCTGAAGAGCATTTGCAACATATAAAGCTTCATTATGTTCTTGATTTCTTGACAACCATGCATGTAGAAGCTCACAACAGAGGTATCCTACATCGTTAAGATGATCTTCTCCTTCAATACTTAGTTGCGATGCTTCGTAGAGGGCAATGAGACCTTTCACATCCTCCCCGTGTTTTTCTTCAAACATTCTTTTGTTGCACTTCAAGCTGTCAAATAAATCTACACAACAATTATAGTTAGTCACTATATTACTAACTAAATACTCGTACACGCGTGAGGAGAGGGTACGTATTAAACAAACCTGCATTTACATAATGGCCTCCTTGTCTCAGCAAGCGGAATGCAAGTGCAACTTCATAGAGTTCATGGCTACTCACAAAAGCACTGGGATTGGTGTTCAATATCAAATGCAAGTTTTCGAGAGCCACTTTGATCTCCTCAGCAAAGTAGTGTTCAATGTCGAACCTTTGGATGATATCGATCAAATAAAAACACTCCATCGGATCTTCGATTTTAACAAGTTTCTCATAAACTTGCTTAAATATCAATGCTTGTTTGACATAAGTAACATCCTGAAAATGTAAAAGTGCATATTGATCAGAACATTGAAATATGAATATATTGTAAATTCAGAACAACTATATATATATATATATATATATATATATATATATATGTACATCTAATAAATTACTTACCATTCTGGAAATCAATGCTTTGATAGTGAAACAGACTTGATTCAGTGTTTATAGCTGGGGATATTGCTCTAGCCGTATACAAAGACAATAACTCAAGGAAGATGATTATTTTGATGAAATGGAAATGATATGTGAAGCTATTTATAGCTTAACATTGAAGGTCAAAATATGTATGCAGCATATACGTTTTGTAACACATTAAATTATTTAATTATAATTTTGGTGGCTACTGATAAATAAAATAAGCTGCTTAAGTTTGCCCATCTTTGTTGCATTATGTTACTAACTTGGTACCGTCTATTCATGACTTTCAACACTAAATAACAATAATTAATTTAATGGAGCATATGTTTCTTGTATTAAATATATAATTAATAATTAGTTTATGCTTCCACACAAAAAATGTGCCTTACACTCATACTTGTTTATTTTGTGAGGCACTTTTGATCCATCTTAGTTTGTTGCATTAGTTTAGAGTTTCTATTGAACATCCAATGCAAATCCAATCCAAATATAATTCATTTGTTTAGCTGCACGTTGCAACATCACATTTACCAGTTATGTATAAACCATTAACTTGAAAAAACACAATCTATCATCTAAACATATTTTGCTCCTTACCAAATTCGCTTGATCAAGGACAGCTCGAAATTAGGCAACAATACAATTGTCGAAATCAAGTTCAATGCACCACAAAAAATAAAAAAAATACTTCACTGCTGCCCTTGAATGTTCTTGAACTAAAACACACATTAAAAGCTTAACCGTTGACCATTCAATTAAGAAGTGTTTGGTTTCACTTCTAATGTTTTAGAGATGCTTTTCAAGTGTCAAAAGGGATTCTAACTCTATAAAATTATGTTTGACAATTTTTTTTTGAGAAAACAAGTTTGGCGCCAATCTTGGGGCAAAAAAGATTAAATAAAGTGTTTATCATGGGTTCAAAGCGGACGGCCGGAAGTAATGATTTTGACTTTCTTTTAAAAAAGTAACGATTTTGACTTTCTTTTAAAAAAATGACAAAAGTGACTCTTGTTTATGAAAATATGTTCATTTGACCTCAGAACGTAAGGGAAATATGTTCTTTTAATCCGTTATCTTTACAAAAAGTTGCGATTATGGCCCCTGTTTTTTGGTCTACGTGCTGTCTTCTAAGCACTTTGCAACGTTTAGGGTCAAAAATTGTATTTTTTTTTGTTAAGGGGCCAAAATTTCCACTTTTTAAAAGTTAAGGTGTCAAAAATGCACTTAAGCCTAAAATGTTTCGTTAATATTATCATATTATTCCTTCAATATATTTACTTATTTCCATATTAGGGCTTATAAATACCTACTTACCTTTGTAAAAATAAAATAAAATACTTATTGTCATATCGGTTCATATATGGAACGAGTTATTATGAACGTTGAGAGACTAGTTTAAGGTCAGACACTATTTTGACTAACAAAGTGCATAATCAGATACTATTTTGAAATTTTGATACATTGAGAAACCATCATAACTATTATTACATATTCAGAGAACAAAATGACTATTAACCTTTTTTTTACTAAACAATTATATTTATAGTGTATTGTGTCTGTCTTTTCACTGTTTATAGAGCGCTAATGTTTGTAAATTTTGAAAGATGTTTTTATGAAATTTTTATTTTTAGTTAGAGTATATGTATAGATGTTTGTAACTTTTAAATTATAACAAACCTAACAAACCGTGTTTATATTTTTATGGCTTAATTGCAGTTTTCGTCCCCCTATTTTCATCATTTTGCAAAACTGGTCTCCCTATTTCAAAATTCGACAGTTCTGGTCCCTCTGTCATATTTTTAAACTATAAAAATGTGATGTGATAAATTTTAAATATCGTAGAATATGATCTGAAGATGGAAAAAGATCAACATCGATGAAATTGTAACAAAATTCTCTTGAAAACTTCATTTAAAATGTATCATATCACAATATTTTAGACAAAATATTTGACAGAGGAACCAAAATTGTCAAATTTTAAAATAGGGAGACCAATTTCACAAAATGATGAAAATAGGGGGACCAAAACTGCAATTAAACCTATTTTTAATGATATCAATGATATCCTTTAAAAAAAATGATATCAATGATATAACATTATTATTAAAAAGTTGCTTAAAGGAATGATTAGAATAATAAAAAGTTTGTACCAAAAAATAATAATAATAAAAAGTCAGTCCAAAATCCTATATCAATGATATCCTTGAATGTTCTTGAATTAAAACACACTTTAAACGTTTAACCGTTGACCATTCAATTAAGAAGTGTTTGGTTTCACTTCTAATGTTTTAGAGATGTTTTTCAAGTGTCAAAAGTGATTCTAACTCTAAAATTATGTTTGACAATTTTTTTTGAGAAAACAATTTTGGCGCCCATCTTGGGGATAAAAAGAGTAAATAAAGTGTTTATCATGGGTTCAAAGTGGACCACCGGAAGTAATGATTTTGGGTTATGGAAGGTTAAGATGAAAGTGGTTTTTACACAACAAAAGTGTCTGAAAGCATTAAAGGGTGAAGCTGCGATGTCGGATACCTTGACACAAGCGGAGAAGCATGAGATGCTAGACAAGGCAAAGAGTGCCACTTTTTTTATGTCTCGGAGATAAGGTTTTAAGGGATGTCTCAGGGAAATCTACCGCGACATCAACGTGGGCTAATTTGGAGTCAATATACATGACGAAAGCTTTGGCTCATAGGTAACTGATGAAACAACAACTCTAATTATTGATGATGGTGGAGTCTAAACCTATCATATAGCAATTGACAGAATTAAACAAGATTCTTGATGACTTGGAAAAAACTGAAGTGAATTTGGAAGATGAAGACAAGTCTTTGTTGATGTTATGTTATTTACTGAAGTCTTTTCCGAATTTGAAGGAAAGAATCCTTTACGAAAAGGAAGGAACCACTACTTTGGACGAGGTCCAAGCGACTATGACAACCAAGAAGTTAACGAAGTTGAAGGACATGAAGGTTGATGAAAGTAGTGAAGGCTTGAATATTACAAGAGGAAGGAGTGATCATATAGGAAAATGCAAGGGGGGAAGTCGATTTCTAAGTCTAAGTCCAAGGGGTTGATAAATCAAAGTATCGATGTTTCATTTGTCATAAACATGGTCACTGCAAGAAGGATTGTCCTAACAATGGAGGCAATGGTAGTTCTTCTGTTTAAGTTGCAATGGCATCCGATGAAGATGGTAATGAGAGTGCGGGTGCATTAGAGGTCACAAGTTGGGAATCAGAGAAGACATGGGTCTTGGACTCAGGGTGCTCTTATCACATGTTTTCTAGAAAGGAATATTTTGAGACTTTGGATCTAAAAGAAGGTGGAGTTGTTCGACTCGAAAATAACAAGGCTTGCAAAGTCCAATACATGTGTACCGTTCGTTTAAATATGTTTGATATCCATGAATTCCTTCTAAGGGATGTGAGGTAGGTTCTTGAATAGAAGCGAACTTTAATTTCCATAAGCATGTTTGATAGTCTAGGTTATTGTACTAGGATTGAGCATGGGGTTTGTAAAATTTTGCATGGTGAATTAATTAGGTTATTGTAAAGGGTCTAAGATGAGGTTTACACATTTTAGATGGTTCCATTGTAATTGGTCATGCGTCATTAACTAGTGTAGCATCACATACAAATTCTAAATTGTGGCATTTAAGGTTAGGGAATGTAATACCCATACTAAACGTATCTAGAAAGTTTAGCATGTGCATTATCTTTAGTACTGGATACATTAAAATTTACAACATAAAAACTACAAA
>Ga0315914_1011581_pt1 | contig 10522 bp, 3 predicted proteins | sample MpolenodulesMG_FD_203920 | JGI IMG/M metagenome (GOLD analysis project Ga0315914, IMG submission 203920) | Medicago polymorpha root nodule microbial communities from Los Angeles, California, United States - elongated nodules | ecosystem: Host-associated > Plants > Roots > Nodule | place: USA... | reverse complement strand
TCAGCGATTCGGAAAATATCCCCTTGTGAAAAACGAAGTTCAAGATTTGTCCAAACAGAGGAGGCTTTGTCGATCCATAAAATGGATTTAGAAATACTTTTAGAAATTGAGCGTTGAAGCCATGAGAGAACCATGTTGTTGCAGCGGATCCATTGCTCGTGCAAGACATTCGTAGATGAAGGACATTGAAAAGTACCGTCGACAAATCGAAGCTTATTCTTAGAAATTAGGGCTACCTTCATTGCCCGAGACCAAGAGGGGTTTTCATTAGGATGAAGGTAATAAGGATTTGAAGGGTTGGTGGCAAAATCTGCATAGATATCGACAGCCATGGTTTTTCTGAAAAAACAGAAGAAACAAATGGCAAGAGAAAGGGAAGGAAAAATAAACTAGGGTAAATCTGATACCATATTGATGTTACCAAATCAAAGAGAAAAGTCAATGAATAGAAATATATGAGAATTGTATTAATATGATATGATATATTAGAGATTTGTTTCTGTACTTAGAGAGGGAGAACACCTTCTCTTTATATAGCCTAACTATAGAGCCGTTGGTAACAAGACAGAGACTAGCTCATCACAATAACTACAATTAATTACATATTAAACTAATTTGACCAAGTAACAATCAATTACATCAATTACAATTAATTACACATTTGGTCAAGTAATATCAGTAGGTAATATAGGTGTCAAAAACCGTAAAAATTAAATGAAATAAATTTATCAATCGCGTGATCATCTTTGACTCTCATATTTTTACTAATTTTATACATATAAATTTATTTGGAGTAACTAAATACATGTTAAAACAAATTTTTGTTTTGCCCCTTGTTTGAAACCAACGGAATTTATATTTCATACGAAATAGTTTTTCTTTTTGAAGGAATATGAAATAGTTGTAAAATGGAGTAGTTTGCTAGTGTCACGAATAATAGTAATCACTGCTTCCACAGTTTTCTTCTTTTCAAAAAAATGGCCATCGTTTTTTTATTTTATATTTTTGACATAAAAAATCACCCATTGTTAAAGGTATTTGTTTAAAGTTTAAAATTTGGCATTCTTATGAATAGATGGATAGAAAATGATTATACCCAAGTTTGTTATAAGGTTGAGAAAAAAAATATTTCTTAATATAAAATTTGTAACTTCCAATTTTCCCAAGAATTTCAACTTATTTGCCAAACACTTTTTTTAAGAAAGGCTTATGGCTTAATTAATGATTTGGTCCCTTAAGTTATTATATGTTAGCCAAATAAATCTTCACCGTCAGTCTTTTGCGAAAACGTTAAATAGGCATATGTGAACGGTAACGTGACAACTTGCAATGTGTATCCACCTTAGACATTGGGTTAACGGTTTTGACGATGGAAATTTATTTGGTTGACGGAAGATAGCTTAAAGGGACCAAATTGTAACGTTAATAATTTATGGGACTAAAATGTAACCAACAAATAATTTAAGGGACCACATCATTAATTAAGCCTTTAAGAAATACCCAAGAATCAAATTTTCATATATTTATTTCTGGGTAAGTTATTCCTAGGTAATTTGTGTGTCACCGAATAATCATTATTTGAAGCATTGTAGAAGTGGTTTTTGCGTGGGGATGTAACAAGAGAGATCAAAACGAGAGATATTCATATATTACTATTATGCATATATAAAATTCTTGTTTCATTTAATTTTACTTGACAGAAAGAATACATTTCCATCTTGCAGAGGCTTTAAGACTTGTGCTTCAGACTCTATATCATGGAACAATTGGTAGCTGGAGCATTTCTTCAGTCTTTCTTTCAAGTTATTTTTGAGAAGTTGATTTCGCTTGATATCAGTAAATACTTCAGTAGTAATAAACTTGATGAGCTGATGAAAGAACTTGATGATACACTCACTTCTATCGACAATGTACTGGAGGAAGCAGAGACAAAGCAGTACCAAAACAAACATGTAAAGAAGTGGCTTGATGAACTTAAACATGTTGTTTATGATACAGACCGAGTCATGGATGAGATTGCTACTGATGCAATGCTGATTAAGATGAAAGCTGAAGATGAACCTATCACCGCCACTGTATTGGGCTATTTTCCAGCTTTAATTACAAATCCATTTGAATCTAGGCTCAATGAACAACTGGGTAAACTAGAACGTCTTGCAAAGCAAAAGGAAAAGTTGAGATTTGGAGAAGGTCCTTGTGCTAGTAATGAAGGCTTAGTCAGTTGGAAACCTTCAAAAAGATTGTCATCTACAACTCTCATGGATGAGTCAAGAATATATGGTAGAGATGATGATAAGGACAAGTTAATCAAGTTTTTACTTGCAGGCAATGACAGTGGCAACCAGGTTCCAATAATCAGCATAGTGGGTTTAGGAGGGATGGGGAAAACCACCCTTGCTAAGCTTGTATACAACGACAACGAGATAGAGGAGCATTTTGAACTTAAAGCATGGGTCTATGTTTCTGAATCTTTTGATGTTGTTGGGCTCACCAAAGCAATTCTCAAGTCATTTAATTCTGTAGCAGATGGTGAAGACTTGAATCTACTCCAACGCCAACTCCAACACATGCTAATGGGAAAAAAATACTTGCTTGTTTTAGATGATATCTGGAACGGGGATGCAGAATGTTGGGAGCTGTTACTTCTTCCCTTTACCCATGGATCTTCTGGAAGTAAGATTATCGTGACAACACGTGAAAAGAAGGTAGCAGAACATGTCCTGAACTCCACCAAGTTATACGATCTAGATCCATTGGACAAAAGGAATTGTTGGAGTTTATTTGTGACACATGCTTTTCATGGCAAGAATGTGTGTGGACATCAAAATCTTGAATCAATTGGCAGGAAAATAGTGGACAAGTGTGGAGGGTTGCCTTTAGCTATAAAATCATTGGGCCAACTTTTGCGGAAAAAAATTTCTCCACAAGAATGGAATAAGATATTGGAAACTGATATGTGGAATTTATCAGACCTGGACCGCACCATTAACTCAGCACTGAGATTGAGTTACCATAATCTCAATTCCAATCTAAAGCGTTGCTTTGCTTATTGTTCCATTTTTCCCAAAGGTTATATATTTAAAAAAGATGAATTGATCAAGCTTTGGATGGCAGAAGGTTTGTTGGAGTGCTGTAGATCATACAAAAGTGAAGAAGAGTTTGGTAATGAAATTTTCGGTTATCTTGAGTCAATTTCATTTTTCCAACAATCATTTGATGAAAGATATGATACATATGAGCACCATATCATGCATGATCTTGTCAATGATTTGGCAAAATCAGTGTCAGGAGAATTTTGTATCCAAATAGAGGGTGCTAGGGTGGAAAGTAGCCTTGAAAGGACACGTCATATTCGGTGCTCTCTTCAATCAAATTGTGTTGATAAATCACTAGAGCCAATTTTTGAGCTTACAGGACTACGTAGCCTGATACTACAAGGTTGCAGTGGTGTGTCGATAATAAAAAATGTGCAACATGATCTGTTTTCGCGACTAAAATATTTGCGGATGTTAAAATTTATACATTGTGGTCTCTCAGAGCTAGTTGATGAGATAAGCAATCTAAAACTTTTGCGTTATCTAGACCTTTCATACACTGAGATTACAAGTTTACCTGATAGCATTTGTATGTTGTATAATTTGCAAACACTTTTGTTGCAAGAGTGTTATCTATTGACAGAGCTTCCTTCAAATTTTTCCAAACTCATCAATTTACGCCATCTTGAACTCCCTCGTATAAAGAAAATGCCAAAGAATATGGGAAAGCTAAACAATCTTCAGACCCTGTCATATTTTATTGTGGAAGACCATAATGGATCTGATCTCAAAGAGTTAGCAGAACTAAACCATCTTCATGGAACAATTCATATCAAAGGGTTGGGTAATGTCAGTGATACTGCAGCTGCTGCCACAATAAATTTGAAAGATATAGAAGAATTACATACGGAGTTTGATGGCGGAAGAGAAGAAATGGCTGAAAGTAACGTGTTAGTCTTGGAGGGTCTACAACCAAATAGCAACTTGAAGAAGCTCAACATCACACACTACAAAGGTAGTAGATTTCCAAATTGGCTAAGGGGTTGTCATTTACCCAACTTAGTATCTCTTGAACTGAAGGGTTGTAGATGTTCCTGTTTGCCACCACTTGGACAACTCCCTTCTCTCAAGGAACTTTCCATTTATGACTGTGAAGGAATAAAGATCATCGATGAAGAGTTTTTTGGCAATAATTCAACAATTGTTCCATTCAAGTCCCTTGAATTTTTGATATTTGCGGATATGGTGAACTGGGAGGATTGGATATCTCTAAGGTTTCCTTTGCTTAAAGAGCTCTCTATAAGAAACTGTCCTAAATTGAAAGGTACCCTGCCTCAACATCTTCCTTCTATACAAAAATTGAGTATTAGTGGTTGCAAAGAGTTGGAGGAATGGTTATGTCTTGAAGGGTTTCTTTCTCTTAAAGAGTTTTATATAAGTGATTGTTCCAAATTCAAAAGGGTATTGCCTCAACAGCTTCCTTCTTTACAAGAACTGGAGATTAGTAATTGCAACGAGTTGGAAGAATGGTTATGCCTTGGAGAGTTTCCTTTGCTTAAAGAGATTTCTATATCCGATTGTCCCGAATTGAAAAGGGCTCTGCCACAACACCTTCCTTCTTTACAAAAAGTGGAGATTAGTGATTGCAACAAGTTGGAGGCATCAATTTCCAAGAGTGATAATATGATAGAGTTAGATATACAGAGATGTGATAGAATTTTGGTAAATGAATTGTCGACCAGCTTGAAAAGGTTAGTCCTTTGTGATAATCGGTCCACCGAGTTCTTGGTGGACCAAAATTTAATCAATTTTCCCTTTCTTGAAGCGTTGGAGTTGGATTGGAGTGGCTCCGTGAAATGTCCTTCTTTGGATTTACGTTGCTATAACTCTCTTCATTACCTCTCAATAAAAGGATGGGGCTCCTCCTCCTTGCCGATTTCACTACACTTGTTCACCAAACTTTATTATCTGTTTCTGTACGATTGTTCAGAGCTGGAATCGTTTCCAATGGGTGGTTTGCCTTCCAACTTGATCTGGCTTACAATATTAAATTGCCCAAAACTGATTGGTTCGAGAGAGGAGTGGGGTTTGTTCCAACTCAATTCTCTGATACAATTCAGTGTCAGTGATGAGTTTGAAAACGTGGAGTCCTTCCCTGAGGAGAATCTGCTGCCACCAACTCTAAACAGTCTTTCGTTGAGTAATTGTTCAAAGCTAAGAATAATGAACAACAAGGGTTTTCTCCACCTCAAATCTCTTCGATGTCTATATATTATCAACTGCCCTGTTCTTGAGCGCTTGCCAGAGAAGGAGGATCTACCCAACTACCTTTCTAGGTTGTGGATTGAAGATTGTGAAATAATAAAGGAGAAGTATGAAAAGGAGGGAGGAGAGCGTTGGCATACAATTACTCACATCCCGAATGTGATGATTGACGGAATTATCCAGAAATGAGATGTTAATCCCACCGCCACATAGTGCTGACAAGACCAAGTTATGGGTCCCACATACTTTGACTCTTTGTGAATATCTGAATTAAGGTGAATTTGGAAGGTCCGAACATATCTCTTTGTCAAATATTTGTTATTTTTCTTTTATTTCCCTTTTTTTTATTCTTATTTTCTGACTTATATATTTTTTCACAGGACAAGAGGGATTCTTCATTTGGAATAGTTTGAAGAGTGGTGGGAATTTGTTTTTGTATGCTTTGGGACAATATGAGTGAGGGTAGTTTCAGAAATGATGATTGTGATGATTGCGTTAAGAGTGTTAAAGAATAAACTCAATTGGAGTGTGGTGATTCAATCTCTGCTCAGAATTATCTTTTTAGTTCCCAACATATCTTCTTCCTCTTCAGGTAAAATATTTACTATGTGCATGTTTGGATTAACCGAGCTATTGTGTGTGTTTGGATTTACGGTGAATTTGATAGAATTGTGGTAATTTTATCAAAATTTATACTTTTGAACCTCAACAAAATCAGGTACTCATTTCACAATCATTTGATGTATGGACTGTGTTCTGTATGTGTGTCCATATCTTAAATAACTTTAGAAATTAGGCAGTTATTTGAAGTAAACTGTCCCAATCAGTCTCTGTTCAGTAAACAAGGTGCTGATATATCTGATGTGCTTGTGTAAACAAATTGGTTTTAGAGAAATTATATAAAAGAGCATTAATTTTCTTCAATACTCTTGCTTTTAATTGCTTCTAATACAATCTTGATATATTTTTGCAAGGTTGTGATCTATTATAGTGCTGATTTGAATTATGAAATGTATTTTACTATGAAAAATTCAGCTGGATGACATAATAATTATAACCTTTGTGACAGTTCTCCATTCTTAGGCTACACTTAACTGAGTAGATGAAAATTGGAAATTAGAAGAAAAAAAAACATAAGGATAAAAAAGTTGAGTTTTGACATCCAATCAGATTTTTAAGGGTTATTTAATTTACAATCTGCTTACTTTCTGTTTCATACATGGTTTAGTTAGATAAGGCATTGTTCTTGCTCCAAAAAAGAGGTAGCAGGGTACACAAATCCGCAACAAAGAAATTTCAATTTTTGTTTCTTTCATCCAAAGATGATTTAGATTCGACATAGAGCCTCATGATCATGTGCGGGCAAGGGAAGAAGGGAAGAGGCTGACATTGTGTGAATTCCATCCATTCCAATTAGATCATGGTATGTATTCAAGCATTATAATGAAACATGTTTCACTTACTTTTATAAATGTCTTCTGAAACTATGTTTCAAAGTTGTCTGCAACAAATTGTCATACATCATATTCTGACTTTATGGCCCATCATTTTTATTCTCTTTAACACTAATTGTCTGTTTTTCTTCATGTGTCTTCCCAGGAAACATGAGACTTGAGAAAAGAAGCCGATGAATTACTTGCATCAACCAATTACATGGTGAGGATGTTATGTGGCCTTTTACTGTGATTTTCATTTTATTTATATTTTTAATTATTAAGTGAGAAAAATTGAATGATATGTCACTTTGTTGTTTAAGGGAATTTTGGTGGATTCAATGGCATCCAACTCCAGAAAAAACCACCGTTCTCATGGTGGATGGGAGCTTCCATGGTGTTTGGAACTTCTGATCCAAACATGTTCACTGCTATGTGCAACAGTTCTTCATTGTATCAAGGACCAGCTTAACTGTAAGATCAGTGACTCTTACAATGATTCTTACTAAGACTGGACTGCATTTTATATGCTGCCAAATGTAACACTTCTGCAATGCACTGCTCCAATTTATGCCTAAGGAATGATGAGTCAGCATACGTTGATGGAAATGGGCAGCTGGATCAGAAGTTTGTTACTCCAAGCTGGAAATGGGCATTTTGTGATGTCAAGACTCAGGCATCCACTTCAACCTCTTACCTCTTACTCTTTGACTTGTCAATTTCATTGCAGTACTTCTGATTGTAATTTATTACTTTCTCTCAGTTTGTGAATACGTTTATTTATCTAAATGGATGCAAAAAATTCCTTCGTGAATTTCATCATTTTGGAAAAGCAACATGAGACCAAAACAGATTTTTGCAATTTTCTTGGTATTAACAGACTCTTTGATGAACATGGCATGAATATCGTGTTCGAATTGTGGGCGAGATTGCCTAGAACAACTACCAGAGAGGGATGGATTTCACTCGAGTTGGACGGCCTGCCTCTACCGCCGTCACCAGATCCAGACGCGCTTGTGCTATCGCACGGGTCGTATAACATTGCGATAATCATATAAAAAATAAGTTCATTGTTAATATTGTCAAATGTATAAAGATATTAAATGAAAATTATCAACATTAATATAATATTTTTATTGAATATTTTTTTCTTATATATTGTGGATTTTATTTTCTTATGTACGGGAAAACAAATTTTTTTATACATATATGAGAAAGTTAATAACCATCTCTTCTTCCAAGCTTCTTTCAGCTTCTTCTCGGCGTAACGTAAAATAAATTTTTTAAAACTCATGATTATTTTTCAAAATATCAAAACTAATGTAATGTTTTCTATTAAATAACTTTTTATTTTATATGCAAAATACCGTTGAATGTTTCCATCGTACCTGCTATAGATTTTATGTAAATATTTGAGAAAATTGATATAATAAAATTGTGCAAACTCTTTAATATTGTCAAAATATAAACATTAATATAGTGTTTAATGTTTGCACCGCACCTGTTGGAGATTTTATGTGCTTATATATGCATAAATAGATTTTTATGTCATATATGAGAAAATCGATATGATAACATTTTAGAAACTCATGACTATTTTCAAAATATCAACATCAATGTAGTGTTTCTATTAAATAATTTTTTATTTTATATGCAAAACATTGTTCAATGTTTGCACTGCACCCGTTGCAGATTTTATGCGTTTTATTGTAGAAACACATTTTTATGTAAATATATGAGAAAGTTGATATGATAAAATTGTGGAAACTGATTAATATTATCAAAATATAAACATTAACATAGTGTTTCTATTGAATACTTTTTTTATTTTATATATGCAAAACATCGTTCAATGTTCGCACCGCACCCATTGCAGATTTTATATGCTTGTATATGCATTAATAAATTTTTATGTACATATATGAGAAAATTAATATGATAAAATATTGGAAACTCGACTATTTTCATAATATCAACATCAACGTAGTGTTTCTATTAAATAACTTTTTATTTTATATTTAAAACACCGTTAAATATTTGAACTGCACTTGTTGATGATTTTATATGTTTATATATATAGATTTTATTTGATGTAATGATATGTGATAGCCGATATGATAAAATTTGGAAAACTCATGACTGTTTTCAAAATATTAACATCATTGTATGTATTGTTTCTCCAAAATACCGTTATATATTTACATTGCACTCATTGTAGAATTTATTTGCTTACATCTCCAAAATCAAATGGAAAGATAGTCCTATGTAATCATCATGATAATATATTGGCTTTTAAAAAGGACAATTATGTAATTTTTTTGGATTTCGATTTTTATACATTGTTTTTTTAAATAAATTTTTTATATATTGTTAGTAGATTAAAAAAAATATTTTAAAATTAAATGTATTCCAAAAACTTATTAATTTTACATCCAAAAATTAAATATGCGTCGATTTTTTTTTAGAGAATGTGTGGAAATTTGTTATATCGTTAATAATTCCATAATATTTGTTTTGAAGTCATATTTTCAAAAACAAATAAATTGATACTATAGTTAGCCATGAAATATTTGTTAGACTTGTGATGACCATTATCCGAAATTTTTTTAACAAATTAATTAATTTCATAGTTATCCATGAAAATTTGTTACATTGTGATGATCATTATCCATAATTAATTTAAAAAATTAAAACGATAAATTAAATTTTGCAAAATGACAATTATGCACATAAAATTAAGGAGATCATGAGTTTTAAAGAGGACGATTATGAAATTTTTTTGTACTTCAACTTTCATATATTGTTAGTAGAAGATGCAGAGGAAAAGAATGGCATTTAGGGATTGGGATAAAATGATAGTTATGGAGAGACCAAGCTCTCGAATTTTTTGTGAATCTACTGTAATATGAATATTAATTTGTATTTTAGTACCGGTTTCTATCACAAGTACTTTAAGACACATAAGGATATAAGGCGCAAATCCTTCATCGTTTCAGGGTTATCACATCTCGGAATAAGACAAATATTGGTCTCATTTAGATTGGTTGGAAAAGAAAGAAAAAAAACACATTCCAGCCAAGTAAACGCTACGTTATATTTTAAACACATCATCACCGACAACATGCCAAAAGTTCTGAAAAAATGCTAGGTTGAAGCAATCAGGGCCGAGAGACTTGCCATGCGCCATTTGAAATAAGGTTGTCTTCAACTCTACCTTAGAGATCGGAGCAACAATTATCTCATTATCCTCGACTTTAATGCATTGATGAATCAAATCAAGCATTGGCGTGTGGTTACCATTGTTAGTAGCAAATAACGTTTCAAAATAATTTAAATCTTTTTTTTGATAAAAATAAATTCATTCATTCAAATTGATAGAGTACATCGATACAATACAAATCCGCTAAAAACAAAAAAGATGAATTTGTGAACAAACTCACAACATCCATGTTAATAAGCATAAAACGGCAAAGTACCTATGCCTACAAATATGACTATATCCATGTCTCCAGAATACTCATGTCTCCGGATCTGCAACGTTGACGACGCCAAAGTCATTGTCATTGATAGGATCTGCCCTTACTCAAAGCTAATCTTTCAACCTGAATAAAATAAACACCGCACTAAGATGGGAAATCAAAAACACACCGCACAAAGACGGGAAATCAAAACAAACAGAGTCGTTCAAAGACGACGAAATTACAAAAACAAACGAAAGAAAACAAAAAATATGTGAAATCACTTATTCAATTAGGATAGAAGGAAAAACAATTCGAAGGGGTGATTTTA
>Ga0315914_1011579_pt1 | contig 10523 bp, 3 predicted proteins | sample MpolenodulesMG_FD_203920 | JGI IMG/M metagenome (GOLD analysis project Ga0315914, IMG submission 203920) | Medicago polymorpha root nodule microbial communities from Los Angeles, California, United States - elongated nodules | ecosystem: Host-associated > Plants > Roots > Nodule | place: USA... | reverse complement strand
AAAATTATAACAAAATGATGAAATACTTTTTTTTTGAAGGAAAAATGATGAAATACTTAGAATTATATTTTAAGATAAACTATTCAAACGAATTTTTCATTCGAAACTTTCCTTAAAAATTTCTCTAATAAAAGATTGTAGCAAAAAATATTACACTATAAAAATCTATTTTAATAAAAAACTAAAACAAATGGGCCCTTTGTCTCACACCGAAAATCATTATAAAGGTGGAAAAGCCATAAAATGCATTAAGAACAAAGATTACATAAACAAGACAATAAAATCCATTCAAATAGAAATTATCATATCATAATACAAAGGGTTTCCCTTGACATTCCTCATAAATATGCCCTCCCCCACCGTATACAAGTGTTACATCATTAGTAGTAGTCGGCATGACGACTCTTAGTCATGGCATATATTTTAGTGTTTCACATAGTCTTTTTCATTTTATTTTAGGAATTTTAGAGGATTCTGGCGAGTTACTGATAGTTTGGGAAGGGTTTGTAATATTCTGATTAATGTAATTGTGAGAGGTTTTTTTTTTCTAACCAAATTAATTCAACATCATCATAATTTGTTCGGGTGTATTATATTTTTGTTGTATATATTTTCATGAACATGAGTAACTAAACATTTTAGACGAGAGTTGAATGATGAAGTTCCACGGTATTGTTTGAACCATATCATCTGTGATACCGTCTTTAATAAAATATGAACTATGTTCATTCATCATATCTTGTGCTTAACACTTTTCACTGCTTAATCACCATTAAATCGATTCTAAGTTATAATTCACTATTAACACTGGATTTTGTAACTTGAACTAGATGTAGTGTTCTCTAAGATGATTCACATCTTTATGTCACACCTTCCAAGCAATCATCTAAATATTAGTAACAAAAGCAAACAAGTAATCTATCTAGAAAAAAAAGGCATCAATCAAGAAAAAACAAACAAGTAATTTATGTGGAAAAATATTTGAAAATTTAACACCATTCAAGCCTCGACAATGTCACCAAAAACATGGTGTTTGATTTAATAGTTCACAAGTGTACACTATTAAAAACAAGTAATAAAGTGTTAAATCAAGATCGTTCCCACGAGGATGACTGTGTTCATAATTTCAACATTTTTCTAAACAAAAAACATGTTTGTATAAAAGTAATAGATAACATTTTACGTCGTCAATTTAAAATAAGGTTTCAGTTGTAAGTTAAAAGGAAATACAATTGGTTTTAAGTCAAGACATTAATAAATTTTTGTCTTGCTGAGGCTTTTCCGCCTGGTGTTGGGTTTGGGGATCGAATGATGAACCATGATGAACTTCCAGAAAACAGAGGGACAATGAGGAAAAATGATTAAGGTGAAAAGAATGGCCTTGAAACCATAAAAAATTACCCACACTAGACAACTTTGTGACTTGTACTATGCTTACTCCAAGTTTTAGCATGTTAATTTTGGGGGTATAGTCGTCATAGACTTTTTGGTGAGAAGAAATGGGATACATAATGAAGAAAAGAGAAGGGTCAACTACTGCCTAACTGACGTGCCACGAGCCACGCGTCGCGACATCAGAGGAATTTTAGAAGTGTTTCGCTACTACTCACACCGTGGACCATAAGTTTCGTGTCATTGTATATAGAACTCAGAAGTGGTTCTTCATTGTTTAAGTCATATTGCGGACAATAAGATTGTGTCGCGAGAGCTAGAAAAATTCAGAACAACCACAAGTCGATTAAAGTCACTTACTGAAGAGGTCAAGTGTAGATTGGAATAATATTTGGGTTATTGGACTTATTTGGAGGACCCAAATAGAACATTTTTATGCTTAGAAATTAAGGAAGAATACACCTATAAATACAATGTTGTAAATTCAGACTCAAAATCACACCAATACAAACTATGATGTGTGGAACAACGGAAAGTAGTAACCAATATCAAAGTAAACACAAGCAATAATCAACAATAACAACACCTAGATCTAATCTAGGAATCAAAGTAAAAAGCACAAAACCACAAGCAAAAGATAAAGGGAGAAGAGAGAAACAAACACACCAAAGATTGTTGACCCAGTTCGGTCCAACTTGACCTAATCTGGGGGAGAGATTGATCTCTCCAATCCACTGTCAATGAGTTCTTACAAAGAGATAAAAATGGGTTACAAGAAATTAGCTCCAACAAGCTCACAATGAACAACCCTAATTTCTACCCATTTTCCCAATCTCACCAATGAACAAGACACTCAATGATTTTCACTCACCCAAGGTGTTTACAATGTTTCCCAACCCAAGAGAAATCTAATCAAAGACTCTCAACCCTAAAGTTACCTCCTTTGATTTCCCAAGTTTCTCTCTCTTGAACCTCTACTTCAAAATCTGCACAAGAACACTTAAATAGTACCCTACAACTGTCAAAATCGTGACGCGTTTGGTGCGTACGACCCAAGGTACGACCAACCTTATCCTGAAAACTTGCCCAGCAAGCCGAAAATCGTGTCACGATTGGACACTTAGAAAACATGCTCTCGACACTACCAAATCGTGACACGCTTGCCAAATCGTGTCACGATTTCTCTGTTTTCTCAACTTCACAATTTGAAGGCATAAACAACATACAACATGTAAGAAACACAAGAAATAATCGATCAGAAAAGAATAGAAGAAACTCACAATTCAGGGTTTTGGAGAAGTCTCAAGATGAAGCAACCACGACAAAGAGAGGAGAAAGAATCAAGGAGCAACACCATCCATGTTATGTCATTTATTCTTCTCTCACTGTCTAGCTAATTTCTCTTTGATTAGGTTAAGTATAAGATTTTCTTTGTATTTGTTCTATCATGTAACTTTAAATTATCCTATAAGTTTCAGTTGATGATTTTGCTATTTTATTTGGTTAATATTGTTCTTAATGTTTTTTTTATGTATTTACGAAATGTCCATAAATTGCTATAGGTCACAATGATTACTTACCCTAACTTTGATGGCTTGAATTATTTTAACCGTTCAATTATTGATTAGCTTTATACATAAACAAATGATAATTGAGTATTTAATTTGACGTTCTTAAACTTTCAAGGGTTATGGGCTCACATAAAACATTATGGAGCAATATGCGTTGAAGAGAGTTAGTTTCCAAGATATTGACTTAGCTATATTGTTCAAGTGTCTTAAAATTGTATAATCAGTTCAAATGGTGTTTATAGTCTGTAGTTACCAAACAATTCAGAGAAATGAATCGAAACAACCTAATGATTCTCCTTACCTTAATCTTATTCTTTTATTTCTTTTCTACAAACAAAACCCGTGTCTAGTGCAACACCCCCTCCCCCAATTTACACATCCTATTAACAATCGATATTGGTGAGTAGAAATTTCACCATTCACGTGGAGACAAAATTTATAAATTTTGCTACTTGTCGGCACACTAGTTCACTTGTTAGAATTTTGTCATCAGATCACACCACAAAGTGGAAAGCTGTTAGATGAACATGAGACGTCGCACACTACCGACATAAATAGCCAAGTAAGACTGAACATTGTAGGCCATGTTGTTTCGCCAATAGGGATAATTTGTTCCTATTAATACTCATCTTGTACAATGCATTACATACATAATCAATCAAAATCAACCTATTTACATTTTTTTTATTTCATATAGATCTTTATCTTAATTTTACATACATCTCTTAGTTAGGTGGTTTAAAACCCAAAAATACCATACTTAGCGCTATATGGAAGTAGTTAAGGAACACATAACTAAGGGATATAATTCCTTCCTTAGGGTAATCACTTAAAGAAAGAAAATCACAATTGAGAACTATAAACAAATATCTTAGCTAAATATCTGGTTTGAGAAGATGAAGACTTAAAGGAGTGCTATAGACATTCTCTTTCTAAGTCTAACACTATCTCTAGCATCTTCCTTTTTATTAGATGAAACTCATCTAAGTCTCTTTCTAACAATATCTTAGCTAATTCCTTCCTTAGAGTCTATAGAAGAGAAGATATTAGAGGAGTGCTACAAACACTCTAGCTACTTCTAACACTATCTCTAACATCTTCTCTTTTATCAGATGAAACTCATTTAAGTCTCACATTTGTGGTATTAAATGTTCTAGTGAATAGTGATTAATAAGTAATGTTTCACTAGCCTTGTCTTTCCCATGATATGTGGTGAAAGCAAAACCCAATATGCCCTTTGTCCCTAATTATAAGCTCATTTTGAAATAAAAGATTGTTTATAAATATAAGCCCTTATACAAATTACGATGTGTATTTTTCCCTAAACATACCCATAATTAATACTACAAACTTGTCTTAAAATATGAAAAATCAAATTCAATAACATACATACAAACAAAAAGACAATTCATTAAAATTGACACACAAATAAGACACATTAACTATACTACCAACTTTTCTTAATATATACTCCATCCGGTCACATTTATAAGCAAAAAATGACTTTTTAAGTACATTAAATAATTAATGTATCCGGTTACATTTATGGGTTAGATGCATTAATTATTGGATGTACCTAAAAAGTTGTTTTTTCTTATAAATGTGACCGGAGGAAATATGAAATTAGTCGGCTTAATGTGCTCTTTAACTATTTTCTCGGTTAGTTATAAGTTGCACAAATCAAATAATGTTGTACCATGCACACAATTTTTTTCTCCACAATTTAATCTATAAATTCCACCATATTTCATACTGTTTTTCAGAGGACCATATTTCATACTTATGCACATTAGAAGTATATCCATGTAATGCTTTCTCACTCGTTATACCTATTATTTTTGTGTGGTCCTACACTGGTTACTAAATGACATACACGCACACAACTACTAGATAAACTTAGTTATCCATGAAATTTATATGTCACTTCTAAGTTCTAACTAATCTCATCCTTAACAGTCATTTGTTTTGTATCAAGTCACTTCAAAAATGATTGGGCTCGTAAAGTGCTCCTCAATTTTAAAAGGACCACACAAGAGTCTCATAAATCCTATAATGTTACTAGAAGTCTAGAAGCAACATAATTCTTCTTTTTGTAGCTTGAAATTCTGAGTTGCCCATATGGCATCACATGGGCATTGTAGGTTTCATGGTCCTCCACTCCAAAATATCCATAACCAGCCGCCTTGTCAAATCTGTCGTCAATACAAGTCTCCCCCCAAAAGCTAGGATTTTAGTTTGCACAAAAAATATTCTACATTATTTTTTTTATAATAAATACTAATGGATAAGGAAATAATACATAGGCTCTTAGAAAAGCACATGTTATTTTAAAAATAGAGGTTATGCATTGAAAAAAAATAAACTTAAAATGGAGGTTATGCTATTTTGTTTATCAAAAAATTAAAAATATTTTTTTAATAAATACTTGTTATTTGTAAAATTCTTAACATGTGTCTTTAAGATACATATTAGCTTAACTTTTGTTTGATATCAACCTTAAAAATGGTCAAAAAGTGTATCATTACCATTTTTAGTAAAAACAGAAATTATAATAATAAAAAGATGAAAGACGCACCAATATTTTATTCAAATTACTATAATTGTTAAAGATACCCTTTGAACATTTTAAGAGATCATTATATATCACTTAGTTTTTTTTACTTTGTCTTCTTCTCAAAATACAACTATAGAAACATTTTTTCTTACTCTGAGTTGAGTTATTATTTGAGCTCAGATCATGACATCTAGCCGCCTAACAACGATTAATTGGATAGTTTCCTTTTATAATTTATAGTGTGGACCTTAAAAGCTTTTTTTTCTTTCCATAGTGTATATAGATATAATTTTTCTTTATTACTTTTTCAAAAGTAGCGAGGGCCAAGGCCCACGTACACTTGTATGTGGAGCCGTCCCGGACTTATGGTAAGGGTAGCAACAACATATGACAGAGAAATGCACTCTTAGTTTGAGGCCATTTTGCATAGTATCAATTACTTAGAGTGTAGTATCCTCATTTTTTTAAAACATTTTTTATTCGAAAAAGTATTTATGAATTATGTGGTTTGAGTAGATGAGTTGAACCTAACGACCCAAATCGAGTTGTTCGTGAAGTCAAACTGGAGCTAAACAAATGGTTTGTAAACTTTAGATGAGCCAAACTCTAGCTAAAAAATTATTTGTTTTAAACTCGAATCGAATTTCAAGCTGAACCGTTTCTTATCAAGTTAAATCGAGTTAAGACGAATGCGGATCGACTTGACTCATTCCAACCCAATAAGCATTTAAGGATGCTCAATTTTCCAAAAACAAACTATTCCACGTCAACATTGTATATGATTCTTTTCTCAATTACAAACCCCACAAATCTAGCATTAATAAGGTAAGAATTACATGTGTCAACCCCAAATCAAAATGATTTAGACACATATATAAGTGAAATAAGATGCTTTCAAAAAAAAAAAGTGAAATAAGATAAAAAAAAAAGAATTAAATAACGTATTTTTTTTTTAAATTGTTAGTTGAGAATTGAGATGTATGATTATGTGTGTGTTCAAATCATTTATATTGAGAGAACTGAGAATTGTTAAGTTGGTAGTGTTGGGGTTTGTCCATGCGATTTATATGCATATAGTTATTGCTCAATAAACAATATCATAGCTAGATTTGACTGTATATATACTGGAGATGAGCTCTAAGGATTACTGTCCTACTTAAAATTATCATAAATTATCCCATAAAAAAAGGAATTTGTACGGCCAAAACGATTATTATGATTGATGTTAGTTCAATACAAGTTAATTACATATTTATTTTTTATTGTTTTAATTGAATAGATATCAATTAAATCAATGTCTCAATTTTAAAAATGACAACATGATTAATATATACTGTCAAGAGACGACGCAAACGCATGCCATTGTTGAAATTTCATATATTTTTTAAGTATGATTCATTGTGGACCATTTATGAGGATGACCTATATCAGAATTTGTGATATATTGGTTCTAAATTATAAATTGATGAAGAAGAATAGTAAAAAGCAAATTTGTGTGTGCCTTTAGGCATCCAAGGGTGAGTGCACGTAGCTGTATGCCCCTCTTTATGCAAACAACAAAGTCATTTTGATAAAGACATGTAAGAGACGCCCATGGAACTATAGATAGCAGACCAGACCATATGGCATTGGGAAATCTAGGTGGATCAAAAACTTACTATGTTTATTAGTTTTTTTATTATTTTATTTTAGGGAAAAGCCTATGTTTTCTTATTTTATTTTGAGACACACCTATAGAGATTATAGCAATCACAAGACACACCTATATCGATATATGCTCATGTAGTCACGTGCGTAGCATCCACCATAAGATGATGGTGGTCCTAATTGCCTCAATATAGCATGTGAAAGTTTCCATAACGAGCAATTTCTTTTCCCGGGATCAAATTGAAAGAGAATTTAAGATAACAATTGCATGATAAATAAGAGAAGGCATATTCCCCATCTTCTAAACTAGTCCATCGGATAATTATTATAAACAATTTTTTTTTTAAATCCATTTAATGATTAATGTATCTAATATATATTATAAACTAGATACATTAGTTATTCAATAAATCTAAAAGTATAGTTTTGTTTGTAATTGTATTTGGTATATATGTTTTTTAGCCAACTTTCCCCCCTCATTTTATGCTATGTATTTTACGATGTTAATGGAATATTAATTTTTCTTTTTTTTAGTATACTTTTAGTTATTTATTAATCTTTTTTCCTAACTCTTTTAATTTCTTTTTTTTTCTTCATACTATTACTGAAAAGATAATTTTGTACAGTATCTTATCATTTTTCTTTTTCATTTAAAATTAACTATGTTTTTTAATTTGCGTGAAATTGTTAAAGTTACGTATAATTTAGGATGAGGAGTATCAATTACAAACAATAGTCAATTGATATAAATATTGGTTCATCCTGCCGGGTAAGAATATCGAAACAATTTTTTGAAGGGTAAATGCTATTTAATTACAAAAGCATACTTAAATGTCTGTTTTTTTTTTTTATAGTTATTTTGGTCCTCAAACGTGTTTTAGTTGATTAGTTTAGTTATTAAATGTGTTTTTATTTATCAATTTGATCATAATATTACAAATGAAAGAAACACATGAGGTTTATTTGATATTTTGATATATTTAACGATGATGAATTGATGATGATCATCATCATATATATATATATAAGGGTCTTGTTAACAAGGGTTCCTAGAGCACGCTTTAAGCATTCTAAATTTAAAAATTATTTTTTAAAAATGTTAAATAGTTCAATTTCAAATGCATTAAATACATAAATTTTTATAAAAAATTAAGACCCTTAAAAACTAAAGAGTATTCAAGGAGCACTCGTTAACATTTTCCTATATATAATAACTACATCTAACACATTTAGAGCGCAAAATGACAACTTAGCCCTTTTTTAAAACAATCTTTAGCATCAATGCAAGTTGATAAATTTATAACTATTAAAAAAAGGATAAATTCAAACACTCCAATTTGATACTTGATAATAAAACTCATAACACAAAACAACCTCAACAAGAACCTATTTTAGAAATTAAAAATTTGTTGTTGGAAAGTTGGCCCTAGTTTCTTAGTAAAAGAAACTCTAATTTTTTTTAAGTTCTTTTTCTCCTTTGCTAATATAGAATGCGTTGTTTTAGGTTATTTTTTGGACCTAAGATCATCCATTTGCATCTTTTCTCCTTTCTTTTAATCTAAATAAGTGGTTTCTACATATATCAGATTTATCTTTTGTGTCTTTTCGTGATTTCGTCGTCTTCTGCGACGTTGTTTGATTTTGCGTCTTCTTGCGGTGTTCATTTGATTTCTATTGAAAGATCGACTTAGTCATTTACAAATTCAATCAATGATTTGGACATCAACGTTGCAGATCCGGAAGCACATGTATTCCACATTCACTTAGATTTATCATATTATTTATAGGCATTTTACAGCTATATGCTATTAGCTTGAATTTTGTAAGTTTGTTCGCAGATTGACCATTTACGTTTTTAGTGATATTGAATATGTAATTGTATACGATATACTTTATTAATTGGAATGAATAAATATCGTTTTGTTTTACAAAACAAATAAATAAAGTCATCCCCATAATTCTTTTTGGCTATATTTCACTAAATAGAGTCATCCTCCCATCTCTCAAAAGAAATGGAGAAAAAATTACACCATTATAAATAAGGACAGGAAGAGAGAGTACTTATGTTAAAGGTGAATTAGGATTCTCTCAATTTACTTTCTCCATCTTGATTCATATGATATAAAGTATAGTGCCGACAATTCCTTGAAAAATAGTGCTAATAATACTAACTTTTTAACACTCATTAATATTCATTCTCTTGTTAAATAAAATTCATGTACACTACCAAAAAAATAAAATTCATGTGACTTTACTATTTTGTATGAGACCTATTTCTACTGGGCGAGTCATTCATAAATTTAACTCAATAAAAAGTGAGTGTTGAAGAAAATATTGAAAAGAGATGTTGATAACACCTCTCTTACAATATAGTTTTTAATGGCAGCAACTTCTCCACCACTTAATTTTTTTTAGAGAAGTGATATTTGTACAATTATTTTTCAATAACTTTTGTGACAACTTTCTCTCTCATAGTCACATTGTATTTTTACTTTATCATTCTATTATTTTAGTTTTCGTATGATACATACTTTTCTTTGTATATATTTAGTTGTTCCATAAGTTGTTTCACAAATGATTTTTTTTCAAATACCATACTTCATTTTCTTATGTCCGATTAGGACAGCCATGAGCTCAATATAGTTGGCGGTACCGAATTTTGGAGAACAAATCCAACTCAGTTAAGATTTGATTTCCAATTTCTTTTATAGCGAAAGAAACTAACATTAATTCCATTTTAAGGAAGAAAAAAAACTTTTTTTTAAAAAAGAAGGAAAAAAAACTTGGTGGGGGATAATCACTGAATTCCTTGAGGCACACACAAAGAACATCACAATATGAGTGTTTCATATATATTTTTATGGTTTTATATACGTGTTCAGTCTCTGTAAATAGGAGTCATTTAAAAAATGGTCAATGCATTCTTTAATCCTGGCATTTTGCCCTCCCAAAATTTAATCATTTAAAATGTGGTCCCTCCCCCCACTTAATCACTGCGACGTCACTAGATTTGCTGACGTGGCACATTGACCCATCAAAGTTTAGCATGAAATGACAAAAATACCCCTAAGTAATTTCGCTGCCCTCTGATGAAAGGAGGGTTATTTTTGTCACTTCACGCCAAACTTTGTTGAGTCAATGTGTTACGTGTAACACCCCGTTTTCCCAACAATGTAAATAATACATATAAATCAGAGTAGGCTTAAATGCACTTTTGACCCCTATGTTTGCCGTCGTAGCGATTTTGGCCCCCTAACAAAAAAAATGCAATTTTGACCCTCTAATTTTCGCAACTATACTGAGAAGCCGCCACGTGGCCCAAAAAAGGGGCCAAAATTGCAACTTTTTTGTAAAGATAA
>Ga0315914_1011577_pt1 | contig 10524 bp, 5 predicted proteins | sample MpolenodulesMG_FD_203920 | JGI IMG/M metagenome (GOLD analysis project Ga0315914, IMG submission 203920) | Medicago polymorpha root nodule microbial communities from Los Angeles, California, United States - elongated nodules | ecosystem: Host-associated > Plants > Roots > Nodule | place: USA... | reverse complement strand
GATAGGAATGAGTATAGATCATAAATCATAATTTGTAAGTGCTACCTCAATTTGTTCATAAAGTTTCTTCTGTACTTCCATTTGTACTTCAAGAGCCTCAACAATCGTCAAGCTTCTAGTATACACAAAACATTTGATCAATAAATACTTAAAACATCAAAATAAGATGCTTAAATATTTGCTCAGTTTCAAATTACATTTCCTGGAATCCCTATCAAATTACATTTCCTGGAATCCCTATCACCCTCATCAAACACTTTGGTATTGCCTCGGCCACATATGCATAGTATGAAAAATACATTTAGTACTTTAGATATGATATAAACTATAATCTAAAAATAGTAAGTTCTTTGTGTCACACTTACTTTCTGCACCTCCAAGTTGATTAATTGCATCAGTGAATCTTTGGTGAAGTTCATGAGTCCATTTCAGCGCATCAGTTTTAGATATACATATCAAACACAATTTCAAATTTATTCAGCAAATGCTACAAAACACAAACACATAGCTAAAACCCAAAGCTCAATTGCAAGAGCAGAAAAACAACACAAATGGTATCATCAATTGACTTATGAGAAGAAAAAAACATCTTTCCTTCAAAATTTTGCACCCAGAATCATAAAACAAACCAATTGACCCGAAATCACCAAATAACAAAAGCAAAAATCAAAATTCTCCACACATGATGAAATCAACCGAAAATTGCAAAAAAACAAAACAAAATATATAAAACAGTTTTAGCCCCTGTAGTTGTAGCCCTATTATGTGACATATCAAATTCATTCATTCTCCAAATTATCAATCTAAATATCAATAACACATTTAAATTGAAATGCATTTAAAGGGAATAAAATATATAAAACAGTTTTAACTAATTTTCTCTATATGCATAAACCCATATTCATCTATCAATTTTTAGCTAAATGTTTTATCAAAAATCAGAGCCCTATAGGAAACTCACCTCAAGAATAACTTCCATTGATGCCAAAAGCTTCAAGAACACTCAATCATCTTCCTCCTTCAAGGATCCTTTTGCACTTCTCCAACCTTCAAATTTGTTTCATAGCAGCCCAAACAACATGTTTGAATAAAAGGGATTTACATGCAAGCTATTCATTACATGAATTTTGAAGAAGGATGAATTTAGGGAAAAGAGTTTGGTGATTCTGCTGAGACAAATCAAAGGAGGGGGAAGAGTTCTTGACTTACCTTTAGTTTCTCCTTAGTTTAGTTGGAAGAATTGAAGGAATGGGTACTTCATGCAAGCTTGATTGTTGTTAAAAATGGAGGTTTTGTGGTGTTGGAGAGTGAAAAGCGTGAGAAGGAAAGAAAGGAAGAAGGAGTTCTGAATGAGGAAGTTATAAAACACCAAATATGTACGCCAAATCTGATGAGGTGGCAACCATCAAATTTCACTAATTAAAAAATTACGAAAATGCCCTTCAGGAGGGCAAAACTGTCAAATCAGAATTTAATATTTAATATATAGTTAGTAGATTTTTATCGATTCCTTTATTGTGGTTTGTTAATTTACACTAACTTATTCTGTAGTGGATCCATACTAAATTAACAAGTTACAACTTAAGATGTATTTCACAAATTTTAAAAATGAGTTTATGTAAGTTAATAGGTCCTCATACACTTATAACACTAATTTTCTAATTGTTCTAAATTAGCAAACTATACACATTAAGGCATATCAAACAAACTTATGTTTTTTTTACAAAACAATCTTATCTTATCTTATAGATATAATTTCTTAATCTACATTTTGCAAGGAAAATCCTATATATTCTAGACATTAACCATGCTAGGGTGTCCACATTTGTGTCGTTTTGAGTGTTTGTGTCGGAGTTCATGCATGTAATCTACCATCGAAGATAAAACTTCACATTCTTGATGTTTTTTTTATAAGTTATAAAATAAAATTATTAGCGTGCACACACAAGATATTAGTGTTCGTCTATTTTCCTTCTCGCTCTCCTTTTCTATTTTTTTCTTACAATTCTTCTTTTCTCTTTAAATGGGTAAAAAGAAGATATAAATAATAAACAAAATAGTTTAAAGAGTAAAATTGAAAGAAAAAAATAGTTAGATGGAAAATTAATCTCTTAAATAAATTGATTAGGTAAAGATAAATAAGAGAATTGTTCTTCTCCCATCTGTTTTTGCTCATTTCTGTCCAACGTGAGTTAACTTATACTGAAAAGTACACACTTGCGTGAGTTAATTCACGTTGAGAACACACTTGCGTGAGTTAACTCATACTTGGCTATTTTGACAACGACCAAAAACAGCAATAACCAATAAAAATAAAGATTTGGGCTTTAGAGTTGACTTTAGTGGGCTTGGCCCAGTTCCTATATGATCCAAAACTATAAAAGGACACAAATCTTTCTTTCGCGGTTACATTCAAATTCTTCTCTCGTTTCTTTGATCATCAACAACCGAAACGATGCCGCTTCGACCTAATTCCAACTACGATTCCAAGAAAGATTCCAAGACCGATGCTCGTCGTAACCGCTACAAGGTCGCCGTCGATGCCGAATATGGTCGCCGGAGACGTGAGGACGACATGGTTGAGATTCGCAAGAACAAGCGTGAAGAGAGTTTGCAGAAGAAGCGTCGCGAAGGCCTTCAAAATCAACAACAGTTACCCGTTACCTTCGATTCAAAGGTACTTCACTGTTTCTCTTCACATTATCGTTTCTTTTGCACAAATTAGGGTTTAATCGTTTACGTGAATTTCACATGCTTTGATTTTTAACTTCGATTGTGTAGTTTGTTAGTAAATGTTTTTATGGATTTGATTACTATTTAGGGTTAGTTTAGTTATCTGAATGATTTGATTTTTTGATGACGCAAATGTCGCTTCAGATAATTAATAGTCTATTGATGAGTGTCTGAGTCTTTTCTTTGTTATTTTTGCGTTATTGAAACCCTATTTCTATTGTTAACTGTTGTTGCAGTTCGAGAGTCTTCCTGCACTGGTTGCTGGTGTCTTGTCCAACGATGCTAGTGCGCAACTGGAAGCTACCACACTGTTTCGGAAACTGCTTTCTGTTGGTAATTGTGAATCATTTGTTTCTATTTGTTATTTTTGTCTTAATTAATTGCTTGTGGAATGGTGTTGTTTAACTTGTGATTGTTAATGTTGTTGTTTATAATTTTTGTTGTAGATCGGACCCCTCCGATTGAGGAGGTTATTCAATCTGGTGTTGTGCCACGTTTTGTTGAGTTTCTTGCTAGGGAAGACTTCCCTCTACTTCAGGTTCGAAGTGTTTGAATTTGCTACTTTTGTGTTTGTTATACGGATACGGATGATTACGTAGCGGATTTAGAGTAGTTGAAATTTGTTTTGTGGTCATTAGTTATTTGTGTTGACTGTTGTTTGTTTAGTTTGAGGCTGCATGGACGCTGACAAACATAGCATCTGGAACTTCTGAGAACACTAAGGTGGTGATTGATCACGGAGCAGTTCCTCTATTTGTCGCGTTGCTTAGGTCACCTAGTGAGGATGTTCGAGAGCAGGTATCTTGTATTTGAATGTGGTTGTACATACATCTTCCTTTTAGGCTTACTAAATAACTATATCCATGAAATTGTAGGCTGTGTGGGCTTTGGGAAATGTCGCTGGTGACTCCCCTAAGTGTCGTGATCTAGTGCTCAACCATGGTGCCCTTGTCTCACTGTTGGCCCAGTTCAACGAGCACACCAGAATTTCAATGCTGAGAAATGCCACATGGACTTTATCAAACTTCTGTAGGGGAAAGCCACCACCTGCATTTGAGCTGGTAATATCCATTGTTTCATTTAAATCACGTCTACTGTTTCATTTAAATCAAACCATAGAGATAGCTCTTTCGAATTTTGGCTAATGCTTTTGTTAATATATTGTGTGACAGGTGAAACCTGCGCTTCTGGCTCTTGAGCGTTTGATTTTGTCGGAGGATGAAGAAGTTCTGACAGATGCCTGCTGGGCTTTATCATACCTATCTGACGGCACGAATGACAAAATCCAAGAAATTATTGACGCAGGTGTATGTGGCCGATTGGTGCAGCTCCTGAAGTGAGTATTAGTTGTACTATATGTCCTGTTCATGTTGTTTCAATTGTTGAATGCCCTAACTTTGCATATGATTTCATTTCTAGACACCAATCTGCTTTTGTGTTGATGCCTGTTGTTCGTACAGTGGGAAATATTGTGACGGGAGATGATATGCAGACTCAGGTAATGACTTGTAACCTGTTGAAATAATTACTTGATACTATCAAAAGGGACAGAGTTGCAGTTGTCAGTCTTTACTTTCTGCCCAAGTCCTATTTTCTTTTAGATTTTGTATTTGACTTTCCTCATTGTGTTGGTTTATTTCTTGCTAGTTGATGATCAATCATGGTGTACTCCCTTACCTTTTGAGCCTATTGACACAAAATCATAAGAAATCCATCAAGAAAGAATCTTGTTGGACTATATCAAACATAACAGCTGGAAGTAAGGAGCAAATACAGGTAAGCAAGGAAATCCTAATTTCTTTGTCATTTTTTTTATGTTTTTTCAGGATTTTTTTTATTTGTTTGTACTTTGTCGTCTACTTGTGTAGAATATGCATACATATAAGCTTCATAAGTCCATGAATAAGTCGTAAAAAAAAAAACTCCATGAATAAATCAAACATTTGAAGTTACTGAAATGCGTCCCGGGTTTCTAATTTTTAATTATGGCGTATTTTGTTGCTTGGATGTTGCCGTAAGACTCAACACACATAAGTAGTTATGGCAGAGATATGTTGAGATTATAACCAGCTTAGATTTAGTTAGTCAGTGTACTTGGCACACACCAGCAGAATTAATGGTGAATTTGTCTCACACCCCACATTTGTAATCTTTATTTCCAGTCTATCGAGTAGAGACTATAGGCTATTAAATATAAAGTGGGGTGCCATTGATTTTTGGTATCGTGTTGCCTCATAAGAATAAGAGTTTTGACTGTTTGAGCATAGCTCATGCAATTTGTCGGATCAGTTGGATTGGATGAAATTTATTTTTGTATTTCAAGATAGATGATGTTGGTCATGTATAATTTTCACGTCACAGCTACACCAAATGGTGGCATTTGTCCTGCTGGAAACAGGGCGTTGAATATTTATATTGTCTAATGTCTAATTTGAGATGTCAAATGAGTTTGTATTTATGGTAAAGTTTATTTTTCAGTTTTTGTTTTAAAGCTGACATTTTACAGTTTATTTTTCAGTTTGTTTTAAAGCTGACATTTTACATATGTAGGCTGTTATTGAAGCTGGTCTTATTGCTCCGCTTGTCAGTCTTCTTCAAAATGCAGAGTTTGACATTAAAAAAGAAGTTGCATGGGCAATAACAAATGCTACAGCTGGTGTAGACCATGAGCAAGTCAAGTATGTGTTTTCTTTAATGTTTGTTCTTTAAAATTCTAACTTTGTGAATTTATGATACTCACTTGTCTATTGGGGTTACAAGGTACTTGGTGGATCAGGGTTGCATAAAACCACTGTGTGATCTGCTTAATTGCTCCGATGCAACAATTGTCATGGTCTGTTTAGAGGGTCTAGAGAATATTCTGAATGTTGGAGAAAAAGAGAAGAGGCGGGGTAACACTGAAGATGACAACTTGTATTTTCAGATGATAGAAGATTTTGTGGGATTTGAGAAGATAGAAAACCTGCAGAGTCATGACAACCATGAAATATATGAGAAGGCTGTTAAAATTCTTGAAAAATATTGGTCGAACGATGAAGATGAGATGCTACCTTCAGGTGATGGTGATCAATCTGGTTTCAACTTTGGAAGCCAGAATCTTCCATCTGGTGGATTCAATTTTAGATGAAGACCTTTTCTTGAGAAGGTACATGTTTTACTAGTATTTCGGGTAAAAAAATCATATGATCATAATTTTGGGTCATTTTTGTGTAAAATTATTCATTATTAATCTCAAACTATTTGGTCTCAACATCTGTAGGGACTTGGTTGAACGAATAAGGGATTTATGCTGAGAGGCTGTTGGGGTCAAGTCTGGAGAGTCGGTCATCGCACCTTGTGTCTGGATACAGTCTGGTCTTGTATCCATTGCTGTTAATGGGGGGGGATCAGTTTAAGCTACCATGTCTACAAACGGAGTGGCTGGTGTATGGAACAGAAGCATGGCCTTTTCAGCTACACAAGCAAATTTCCAAATTGTTTGTACATCCATGCTTCTCCTACTTTATTTTTTTCCTCGCAACACACGGAGAGTTATAGATTGTATATAAATCCGGTTTGGTCTGCACTTAATTTGGTCAAAATGACAACTGGTTTTTTTTTATCCTTGTTTGGTTTTCTCAACCCAAAATGACAACTGTAGTATTCACTTTTTATTAGTTTTATATGTTTTCGTGGATAAAATTGGATTTTGAAAGTGTTTTGAATTTGGGAAAATACTTGGATTGTCACTAGCATATAAAAACCACACCACATGCTAGAAGAAATAAATCATTCAATGAATCTTACTTGGCCTAAAAAAATTAGTCTTATCAATTATGTGGTAGATTGTGGTCTGTTTGATTCCCGTTTTGAAAACAGTTTTAGCTTCTGAAAATTACAAAAGGATAAAACTTGTTTGATTACTCGTTTGTAATAGCCAATTTTAAACTTATTTGGGTTTCACTCTATAAAAGCATAAGAAATTGTGACACTTTTCATTAACGGCGTTTTATAAAAATAGCAACAAACAATATAAAAAACAAGGACGATGAAGTCTTGTGCAGCTAGTGAGGTTGGACCTGGATTACTATACAGTCTTTTATTTATTTTCTTTCTAAAATTGGTTTTTGAAAACTGATTACTGATTTTCAATTGAGTATTTAAAACTAAAAATCAAAACTAAATAAATAAGCCCACTTTACTAAAATAAATTTATTTTAGTATTAAACTTACATGTATACAATCTGCACTCGTCTCATTACTATGTCTGATCACTCACACAAATACAAGGTTTGGTGGGTTAAAAATGAATATATAAACGTAGTGTGACAAATATTATATCAACTTAATTTCTGTAAACTTTCATTACTTTATAATTATAATTTTATATTATATAAATTTATTGATTTTTAATTACTCTGTATATATACAAGCATTTTTTTACACGTATATTTACGAACACTGTTTTATTAGTTGAATATACGAATATTGTTATTGTGTGTCATTTATTTATATATTAATATATCAATATTAAATGTTAAATTTCCATCCCCTCAATTTTTTTATAGTACTCCATCTATTTTAAAATGTATGTCGTGGCCAACTACTTTATGCATGCAATGAAGAACTTTGACGGTCAATATATATATATTTAATTGTCTAAAGAAAAAAATTATTAATATTTAATATTTTGAAAATATTAATCAAGACAAATCAAACAATATCTTACATGTTAATATTTGTATTTATACATTAGTTAAAAAGTATGATTAAAGTAAGTTGCATGAATAGTAGAGATTGCAACAATGAAACATACATTTTAAAACAGATGAGCAATACATAATATTCGAGTATTGAATGAAAATTATTTCTCAATATTTTTAATATATTAATAATAGTTGGTCACTAAAATAGTAGATAGAGTTTTAAAGTTATATATATATATATATATATATATATATATATATATTGACACACATGTATATGGACTACCCAAAGCCTCGGTCATTGCCTGAGTGCGGGTTTCTCTCACAACTTACTTTAAGAGAATCACATCATGGACTTGTCATGAATATCACTGGATCAAGGCCATAGATAAAGATCTAAAGTTCGACACCATTGAGTATATATTCAATGATGACTTCTAATAATCCGCTCACAAGTGTTCCTCGAGAACAAGTGTCCATGTAACAATTCAAGGAGACCTCTTTCAACCACCACGCTATTGCCTTGATCATCAGTATATTTACATGTACATCGCCCCCTCTTAAAAAGAAGATCTATTAACTAAGGTCTTATGCTCAAAGGTCACCACCCATCACCCTTAGTCTGAGATCTCATAGTCCGGAAAGATTATTCGAGGAAACACACTCTAAAAATATCATAATTATTTACTAAATTTGAAGGAAAAAAAAATTATTGAATACATACATATCATATACTTCACTGATACTCATGGGAATATATTTAGAGTACATATCTTTTTTATTTTTAATTACCAAAAAGTACATATCTTAATACATGTGAGAAATTAGTTAAGATTTATACATGCAATAATGAAGATTTTTTTTTTTTGTCTAATAGGCAAGTGACTAGAGTCACACAATTAAGTGTGGAGAAGTGAGGTGTCTGGGGTTCGAACCTCGACCCTGTATAAATTATGCAATATCCCTGTAAACTAAGTTAAGCTCACGGGGACGATGAAGAAAAATTTATACATGCGATGATAATAACATAAAAGAGATATAATTAGTTATCTTTTGACAAAACATATTTGAATATTGTTTTAGGAAATATTTGAGATCTATGCAACGATATCAGCTATTGCAATATAGTTTAGGGAAAAAAATTCTATAGGTTTTTTTTTTTGATAGAAAATTCTTTTTTTCTTTTTTTTTTTGAAATAAGATAGAATTTTCTGAACCCTATATGATAGAAAATTCTATACCCATATTAGATAATTTAGTTAATAATGTGCAATATTGATTTAACTTTGATCATATTTTTCTACTAATATCACATAAGATGATATTAGATTCATCTCGATAAATATTCTTAAAATATTAATTTTCATAAAAATATGTATTTATATGTATGTCAGGGTCAACTGTATCACTTAGGGCCCGTTTGAATTGGCTTATTTTGAGCTTATGTGGGCTTATCTGGGCTTATCTACTTGCATAAGCCTTTTTAAAAGTGTTTGGGTGAATCAATAAAAATAGTTTATCATAAATTCATAAGTTGCTTATACCATATTTTAATAAGCCCAAATTTTAAGCTTAACCATCTGCTTATTACGGAGCTTATGTATCAAGTGACATGCTTCTATTCTCACCATCCTCTTTTTTTCAAACTTATATTTAATTATTATACTAGTTATCTTCTCCTGTGCATGAGTAGAGAAATAGTCATATACTTATCTTTTTAGAGTAACACGTAACTTATCTTTTAACACATGTAACAATTTTATTTTTTTTGAAAGAACACATGTAACAATTATTATTAACAAGTAGACCATTGACCCGTGCCGACGCACGGGTCATATCAATAGTAATAATGGATAAAGAAATATGAAATAATATAAAAATGCAGTGATATAGTTTATTTTATAGTGACACTCTAACTTTTAATCTATATTCGTGACACTCTAACTTTTAATCCCAACTTGTGATTAAGAAGTCCCAAAGTAATAACTGTGTTGAAAAATTTAAGAGTATGAACATCACCCACTCGAAAAATTTGGGAGTATGAACCTCATCCACGTTTTATAACTTTATATAGTATTTTAATATTACTTTACGTTAGTATGATTTGAATTAAAAAACCTTTAAAAAAAATAAGAGTCCTTAATTTGCAAGATAGCTTGGAACATTAGAATAAAATTAAAATAGACTTTTAACCCGTCACACAGGTTTATTAGAACACAAAAGAACTTAATAGAGATGCGCTGTTAATATTAAAATCATCCTAATATGTCTTTCAAGACATTTACAAAAAAAAAAAATATATTTTTTTATGATTACCATTTCTAGAAAAAACAAATTTCTGAAATTGAAATAGTATATGATAAGTTCACTCATTCAAACTTATATTCAAAAGTAATGTGGAAGCTAAAAGTTTACAAATAAAATATACAAAAAACCATATACTTTCTGCATAAGCCTTTACAATGCATAATCTGAAACAACTTTAAATTACAGAACTTCATTATTTTTCATTCCAATTGTGCACCCAACTAAATAATAATCGCTTGTGTGAGCTTATTTGTCTTGCAAAATAGGAATCTGCGTCAGTGACCAAAAGAATAGTAACATGTCAGAGATGAATAATTTTTTCTTCCAATGAACTCCAAGCACCACTCTTTGCATTTCTATCTCATGATGCTTAAGCAATACACCTCAAAGAAACAACTCGATTCAACTATTGGTTCGCTTACTTTTGTCCACATCATCAATTCAATCATGCATATACAATTTTGAATTAATATAAAAAACACCAAAGTTGGGGGATAAAATATTTTAGTTACTAAAATAGCATGTGAATATGCAAGCCTAAAATTCATCAATCAAACAAAAACGTTGCATTATATATGAACCAAGAAAGTAAAAAAGCTATTTCTCGTAAAAACGTATACATATGCGTGTGTGAGATTTGTGTTTTGTTTGTGTCCCACTGATATCAATAGCAATAGAAAATAAACCAACGATTAGAAGCAAGGTTGGAGTTGAGAAGTTTCAACATGTTATTTCTACATACCACCATATTCATCATCATTTGTTGGCATCATTATAATGAAAAGGAAAATAAAATTAA
>Ga0315914_1011575_pt1 | contig 10525 bp, 2 predicted proteins | sample MpolenodulesMG_FD_203920 | JGI IMG/M metagenome (GOLD analysis project Ga0315914, IMG submission 203920) | Medicago polymorpha root nodule microbial communities from Los Angeles, California, United States - elongated nodules | ecosystem: Host-associated > Plants > Roots > Nodule | place: USA... | reverse complement strand
ACAACAAAAGGTTCCTCTGGCTTCGGTAAAATCAAAATCGGAGCAGTCGTCAACCTTCGCTTCAATTCATTGAAACTACTCTCACACTGAGCATCCCACACAAAAGATTTACCCTTACAGGTCAACTGAGTCAATGGAAGTGCTAACTTCGAAAATCCTTCTATGAACCTGCGGTAATAACCAGCCAAACCCAGAAAGCTTCTAATCTCAGTAACTGACTTCGGAGTCTCCCACTGTGATACCGCATCAACTTTTGATGGATCAACTGCAATACCACTACCAGAAATAATATGGCCAAGAAAACTTACTTCACTTAACCAGAATTCACATTTGGACAACTTGGCATACAACTTCTTTTCTTTCAACACCTGCAACACAACTTTCAGATGCTCTGCATGCTCTTCCTCAGTCTTAGAATAAATTAGGATATCATCAATAAACACAACTACAAATTTATCCAGATAAGCATGAAAAATTCTGTTCATATACTCCATAAACACACCCGACGCATTAGTAACACCGAAAGGCATCACCTTATATTCATAGTGACCATAACGTGTCCTAAAGGCCGTCTTCTGCATATCCTCATCCTTCACCTTAATCTGATGGTAACCCGACCTCAAATCAATTTTACTGTACACACGTGCACCCACTAACTGATCCATTAAATCGTCAATTCTCGGAAGTGGATACCTGTTCTTTATCGTTACTTTATTCAGCTGTCGGTAATCTATACACAACCTCATGCTACCATCCTTCTTCTTAACCAACAATACCGGCGCTCCCCATGGTGAAACACTCGGCCTTACAAATTTCGTATCAAGCAAATCCTCCAGTTGTTTCTTCAATTCAGCTAACTCTGACGCCGACATACGATAAGGAGCCATCGATACAAGCTTCGTTCCGAGAACAAGATCAATTGAAAATTCAACCTCCCTCTCTGGTGGCACATCAGGAATCTCATCAGGAAATACTTCTGGAAATTCATTCACAACCGGCAATCTATCTATCACAACTTGATTCTCCAACGACAAATATGCCATCAAGGAAAACATTAGAATTCCATCACGTTCTAACTGTGTTTCAGTTGCTTAGTAGTCAAATAGGGAAGATTTAAAACATGAAGGTAAATGCTTACCTCTTGAAAATAATGAGAACGTTTGCACAAAGAAAACAATGAAAACATGGACAGTTTTATTTCAATGACTTATGGAAATGTGTCATCTAAACCAAAATACTCTTTCATCCCACCAAATCAACAAAGAAAAATAGCCTAAAACTAAACACATTAATGATATCAGAAAAATCATCAAAATAACCTTTTAACTTTTAACTTGTTCTAATAATTAATAAAAAAAAACTTGCAATCTCCAAGCAGATAATATTCCATCAGTGATATCTACTGTTCTTAGTGTTCTACAACCACTAGCATTGCAGCACATACTTTTCCTATTTCATAGTGGCCAATAGGATTCATGACAAATAGAAAAGTGCACAACGAACATACAATACACACTCTCATGAATAAAATAACACATAGATACCGAAAGATTCTGAAATTCCCTCAAACTAGTATATACAGTAGTAGTGTCCACCATGAACTCCACCGGTGTGAATTAGAGACACATTGTAAAACTTGTTTGAAAAATGAAATCAATAGTATATATATAAAGTAATATTTTTATTATTTTTCTATTTTTTAAAATGAATATTTTATTTGACAAAAATATCTCAACAAACTTTGATCCTATCCACTAAAAAATTTTGTTTTTTTTTTTTTTTTAATTCCTAATGTTTTATGTAGCAGAAATATCTCAACAAACTACATATAATATTTTCAATATTATCCATTAAAATTTCACTTTTTTTTGAGGAAAAAAAGCTTCAATTAGTTACTATATAATCTTTTAGCATCGTTTTACTCAATTAGTTTTTTCATTGAGGAAAAAAAGACTTCGGTTAGTTTTTTTATATTATCTTTTAGCAACATATTCTAATGCAAAAGTAAACTATAAATAAATGAGATTTTGTTAATCACATATTTGGAGCATAAACCGAAACTCAAACCTTCTTTTGATCTAAACTTTTTCTTTGTTCAGGTTTAACAAACACCTATTCTATTATTTCTTTTACTTATACTTTGATTTTTATATAGCCAGATTTAACAAAAACTAACACCTACAAGCAGCTACGACAACGAGTGTTTGCATAGGAGTTGCGGATTGTTTTTCTCTACTCAGCGGGAAACAATACCGCTCTTCTCTCTATTTTTATTTATAATTGAGTTTGTGAAATCCATTCGTTTTTTTTGTTTTATTTGTTGATTTACTGATGCTGGTGCAATAGGTTTTGTGAATTCATTAACAGTTATGATTGCGTGCCATTATGAGGACACCATGAACCCAAATGTCTATAGGAACATAAACCGTTTCTAAATAACCAACCAATCACAAGTCATTTGTTTTTCTAAATAGTTATAACTTGCTAAAATACACATTCATAAAAGTTGTCTTATAGCAAAACCTATATATATATATATATACCACTTTCTAATCCTACTTTTTAATATAACATGTTTTTATCTTTTTGTTATTTTTATTTTTGTTTAAATTTGATTCCTAACTAACAAATAAATTTCATCATTTTGGTTTTTCGATTTTCTTTTCTAGAAATTTTGACTACAAAATTTGACCTCATTGATAGCATAACCATCAACAATAAATATGGAGTATGGAGGTTCAAGATTAGGATCATTAGAATGTGGAGAATGTCAAATTTTAAATATAGAGACCAAGTTGATTTAATCAATATGATTTTCATGGATGAAAAAGTATGCATCGATTTTTTTTCTTTATTAACATTTACAAACTAACATGATTTTACATTATTTAAATTTATTTTTATATGATCATTAATCTTTACCGTTTTTATTTGTTATGTTTTACTATTGTTTATAGAATAGTTTTATGTATAGTTATTCACATTATTTGTTGACTTTTGTTGCTTCTAATATTCCAGGGGAGCAAAATTCAATGCACTGTGTGGAGTGATAAAGTTGCAAAATATCAATCTACGTTGGTTGAGGAAATGTGTTACGATTTTTTAAGGATGTGACATTGTGGAGCCTATTGATGACTCAGTTGTTTCTTTTTATGCATTCAAGTTCACATCATATGATGAAATTTTTAAAGCTAAGAATGAAGATTCACACCTAATTGGTATTTTTTAAGGAGTTTTTTTTTTAAAAAAAAAATCTATTGCATATTCATTTGTTATAGTTTTTTTTTTTGCATTGGATATCAACTTCACCTTTCACATTTTTGTAAGATATTATTGGAGTATTATCTGCAAAGGGAGAACTCACAGAATACAAAAGTGGTGTTTAGTCAACCAATTATTTGTCTATAGAGTTGGATGATCTTGAGTAAATATTATTTAATGTTTTTTGATCCACTTTGACAAACTCTTCTGTGATTTATAATTTAATTTATCTGCAGGGGAAAGGAGAAACTCATGTACACACTATGGGGAGAATATGCAAATCAACTTATTGGCTTTATGTCCGAAAATTCAGATGTACCAGTTATTTTGATATTGCAATTGGCTAAGTTTAAATTATATAAAGGTATTTTTCTTAAGAAATTTTTACCTGTTTTAAATTTAAGTTTATTTTTTTCCTTATATGAAATAAATCGATCATATTCTAACTATTAAAAAAGTTATTGCCATATGTTTTTAAAACATTATTTTACCGATAGAAGTATTATACCTTTTAATATATTATTTTATTTTATTTATACAGAATTAAATATTATTTTCTATTACTATAAGTCGATTTTTGATAGCTTATTTAGGTGCAAAACTAAAGACAATAATTTTTTTTGAGGGATAAAGTCAATATTTATTGGTTAAAGAATTTTAACCATTAATATGGTATTTAGTTTAATGATTTTTATTTTATAAATTTAAATTATTTCAATATGATATACTTAACCCGAGCAACGCCAGGTATCTAAACTAGTACTACCTCCGGTCCTATTTATAAAAGAAAGTTAGGTTAACAAAAGTGAATGTATTTGGACTGAATTTTTAACTAGATATGTCAATTTTTGTTTACTCAAATTTCTCTTATAAAGAAGACCGGAGAGAGTACTTTATAATAAATAAATATTATACAATCACGAGGTTCATTGAAAATATATCATTATTGTTGAAAATAAACATGTTCCTACGTGTCACATTAATCGCGGTTCTATCACTACTATCTAGCGAGCTTCAACATGAATCCCCTTTTTATTTTAGTTGGGCAAAAGAATAATTGTCTCTGTCTTCACTAGAACATGGTGACATACACCTATTTACCGCAATTGCAAAATAATGACTATCTTTATCTTGACTATAATAACAAAAAAAGTGAAGCAAACAATTTTTTTGAGGAATCATATTACTTTATAAATCAACACAAGTAAGGAAACTCTTGTGAATTCCACAAGAAATTTCGAACAACAAAGGAAACTAAGATAAACAATTCAAGCAAGTAACGAATCAACACAATCAAAATGGAGTAGAGGATAAAACGCACCAAAATTGTTTACATCGGTCTACCCAAATTGACCTACGCATGGAGGGAGAGCAGCTCATCGTGATTCACTACAAATGAGTCTTTATAAGAGATACAAAAGAGTTACGAAAAATTAGTTTTCAATGTTCAACATGAACAAACCTTAATTTATATTTTTTCCTTTTCAAGGGAGTCACAAAATGGTTCAAGCAAGTACCGATTCAACACAATCAAACTAAATACAAAAGATAAAGGGACTAGAGCAACACACACGCATCAAAATTGTTTACTTTGTTATGTCCAAATTGACCAACATATGGGGGGAGAGCAGCTCATTGATTCGCTATGAATGAGTCTTTACAAAAGATATAAAAGAATTATGAGAAATTAGCTTCAACATGAAGAACCCCTAATTTTACTATTTTCCTTTTCAAGAGAGTCACAAAATTGACGGAGATTTTTATTCAACGGTCTAAGAATCCTTGTCCACCAATGATTCGCTCACCAAGAAATTCATATTTAACAAATGACGTAACTTAAATAAGTATCACATACAACAAATATTTTCATTAGATAAAGACATTAATTTGTTAATATTTAAAATTTAATTTCTCTAGAATATTGTTAGAAATAGCTCTTTTGACAAAATTTCTCTAACATGTATTCTTCATTTTTAAAAAATTATACAAAAAAAATAATTCTAAAAACATACTGTGAATAAAAAGTAGGAGTATTAACAAACTTATACACCGCAAATTCACTTTTCCTAGTAAGCTAGGTGAGGGGCTTTTCTGACCCCTTCAATATCTTTTTATGCTGAAAAATATGAAAATTGATGTATGCATTTTTAATAGGGCTGAAGCACACCAGTAAAAGACGCAAATTTTCATCGACAGTTAACTGCTGTCGGTTAAAATCTATCGACAGTTAACTGTCGATGGGATTATATTGGTAAATTACTGGTGTTTTCCAGCCAAACATTATGTGTGAACATCATTCTTCGAAAAATATTCGTTAAAATTATCTACCGAACATCAGGGCCGTTCCTATGAAGTAGGAGGCTCGACTCTATATTTAAAATAGGCCCCCCCGATAAAATAAAAATGCAATTTTTTTGTGTAGCTAAACTTCATTAAAAAATCTAAATAAGAAGAACTTCTAAACATGAAAGGAAATAAAAAAAATTAAGTGAAAGAGATGTGAAATTTACCTAATAGTGTCGTTTGGATTTGTCACTCCTCCGTGGGAAAGGAGAAAATAAATGGTTTTGCAAAAAAGAAATGATTTAGGTGATTCTTTCAATAAAATAACTTTTTAAATTGACTGATAAAATGATTATACAAATTGGGGGTGGTTTGATAGCACCAAATTTATGTCCAGAAATGAGAATTAGAGTCTAGAAAAATCTCAAACGTGTACTGAAGAAAGAAAATAAAGTAAAATATATATATTTTTTATTTAAGTGGGTATTAGACTTAAATTTATTTTTTGAGGCCAATAACATTTGGATGTCCGGTTCGGTTGAGCACCTTGCACTCCCCACGGTCCGATCCTGCCGAACATGTTAAAAAAAAAAAAAATGTTCTTCGAAAATTACCTACCAAAGTACAAAAGGGTTTAGCATTTTTTTGGATCTAGAGATATTAGATGGCCAGAAAAATAATCATCATTAATTCGATAGAACATTCTTTGCCTAATGCTTAGTATATGCTTATTGTTGCTACAGTGTATGGCCTCTCTCGTTCCAAGTTGAGAGTTAGGCCAACGGAATAGGGCTACCATTCACCATGAATTTAGGACACTAGGAACAATACCACTTTATTTTATAAGGTCGACAAGGGCTTCTTGTTCACACGTTTCAAAACTTCAGCTATATGGTCAGCACCAGCATCTTTCAAGTTTGTTACACTACCTGAAATAATAATATAGTAATGATTATAATAAATAATATAGCTGATTGACAACAAACTATTAACACAAAAAAATAAAATAATAACATCTTACTTCAAACAAAAACTATTAACATCCGATTAGTATTGTTATTAATGTTATTAGGCAGCATTTATTATATTAGGCAGCGGCTACTATTAGACAATTACTGAATAAATATGGATCTTATTTTGTTTTGTTGTAAGACGTTTTAAAATTTCACATATATTAAAAAATATAATTAATTTTATATTGAAAAGATGAATTAATAATGAATTTACAAAAGAATGGAAAGAAGAGAGAGTAATAAACAATTAGAGTATGATAGAAAAAATGCGACATATACTAAACTATGGAGAGTTCTATCAAAAACGCAAAGAATTCTTGGATGAAAGAGTCTCAAGTCTCTTGAATTTTTTTAGAATCTATTGGGTAAACTTATTCTATCATCATCAATAAATTTAAATTATTTCTTTGATTGTCGCAATCAAAGTAGAGAATAGAGATATTTTCTTTGATTATGATATGAAGGAGTGTATTAATTTGAATTTAAATTGGGGTATAGGATCAGATATAGCTCCCAATTGGGATGAATATTGGGCGATGACACATGTCACAAGCTTTGGGATTGCAGGAATAAATTGACGCATCATGAAGAGTGGTCCATGCATTATAATTTATAACCCATGGTCATTAAATTACCTAAGGTGTGAAGAAGTATAATGTTCCTGATACAAAAGTGTGTGAAACTCCTTAGTTGGTTAATGCTAATATTGGATGGTTGTCTCTATTGGAATGGTGGCTTATAAGAGGCACTATCAAAGAATGGATATACGGCTTCTCAAAGTTTATTGGAGTTTGTAGGGCTTACATGACAAAACTTTGGGGTATTTTGGAAGGTTTAAATTTAGCTAAATTGTGTGGTTTTAAATATATTGAACTTCATGTCGATCCAATGGGGCCGTATACAGTATATTCTTTGAGCAATTCAATGATTGAGAGTGTAGGAGGTTGAAGAGTTGCAACGTATTTTTTGCTTACTTGAAATGGATTAGAATGTTAGAATTTATCACTAGTATTTTGAGGCAGATGCTCTTGAAAATTTGGAATATGATGGCGGTGAATTTTTTCGTCATTCATGAACAATATCCGCTTGAAGTTAAACATTTGTTTTTAGTTGATATCATTCGAGTGTCTGCTTCTAGAATGATTAAGTTGTAATTTTTTTATTTATTTTTTTACTTTGTCACTCTTGTTATAATAATCATATGTCCAATTTTTCCAACAAAATATCCTCTTTGTAAGGGCAATATACTGCCAGACTTTTGTTTCCCCTAGAATTGGAGCAACCTTGCAAACCTATGACACATTTAATTGGCCAAATGTCAATCAACATGCTAAAATTTTATTATTCTGGAGTTGCAAATATACTTGTATTTTTATGCTATAGTTACTCTGCAAACTAAACGCAGCTTAAACTGTAAACAAGAAGCATGTGTAGAAAATAGAAAGATTACACATTCTCGTATGCAATGTATTGATCACTGATGACTTCCCAACATTTGGATATCCAACAAAACCAACATACTCCCTCCTGTCACTATTATACACAAAAGTTGACTTTCTAGGTTCATTCAATAAATGATGTATGTGATCTATATATAGATTACATATATCATTTATTGAATGAATCTAAAAAATTAACTTTTACTTATAATAGTGATCAGATGGAGTATATTGCTTGCTTATTGCTTTTCAATCTTGAAAATTGTCTCAAAACTGAACCGATCATGGTGAACCCTAAGCATGATAATGAGCAATAAATAAGATAGCAAATAGCTGAATATACACAAGAGTTAATAGAGAGGAAAGAAGATGATGATCTCCAACTTCATTTTTCTTTTATTTAGGAGTGTTTGTCTTCTTTTATTTACGAGTCTTTGCTAACAAGTGTCCTAAGAACATTGTTTAAAAAACCTACAATAAGAAACTTTATTTTAAAAATATAAGTTAAACACATGTAAAAGTAATAAAAGCACAATTTCCAATGTAAAAATTACTACTTTTGAATACTTAAACAATATCATAAAAATACTTATTAACATTTTTCATTATTTATTAACGAACGCATTATATGAAATTGGCCAACAAATTAGACAAATCAAATAAAAGTCAAGAGTATACCTTTCCAAAGGACTTATTTATGCTTGCATGAGAATGCTAGTGCTGAATATTCTTTTGGCAAAAGTCTAATCTATCCTTTTGTTGCCCAAGCATAGCATGAATTAGATCACACTAAACAAAGAATGAGAATTTGAAATGGTTTATAGTGTAAGATAAGATATAAATTTAGGGTATTTAGCAACATTCAATGATGTATATGGTCTTAATATAGTGTAAAAAATACATCCTTAATTTTACTTAACAAATAAACAAATCCTCCTATTCTTATCCATAACAAAAAAAAAACAGCAGATCACTTCTATTATTTCCTTTTATTAAAAAACAAAACAAACCTATTTTTTATTAAAAACAAAATAAAATCATCCCCTTTTTTATGAAAAACAAAACAAACCTATTTTTTATTAAAAACAAAACAAAATCGATCCCCTTTTTTATGAAAAACAAAACAAACCTATTTTTTATTAAAAACAAAAGAAAATCAACCCCTATTTTTTTATGAAACCTAAACTAAACTAATTACCCTATTTTTTTATGAAAAACAAAACAAACCTATCCATCCATCTTATTCATTAAAGTTAACCCGAACGTAAAAAAAAAATTTCCCCTAGATTTAACCTAACTTCTATGCTTAATTTTACTATATTAACCCTATTTAATCAAAATGTTAATGTTAATTGTTAGGGAAATCAAAATAAACAAATCGCTCCTAATTTTTCTCCTTAATTTTACTAAACAAATAAACAAATCCTCATATTCTTATCCATAACAAAAAAACAACAGATCACTCCTATTCTTTCCTTTTATTAAAAAACAAAACAAACCTATTTTTTATTAAAAACAAAATAAAATCACCCCTTTTTTATGAAAACAAAACAAACCTATTTTTTATTAAAAACAAAAGAAAATCAATCCCTATTTTTTTATGACACCTAAACTAAACTAATTACCCTAATTTTTATGAAAAACAAAATAAACCTATTTTTTATTAAAAACAAAAGGAAGTCGTCCCCTATTTTTTTTATGAAACCTAAACTAAACTAATTACCCTATTTTCTATGAAAAACAAAACAAACATATTTTTTTATCACTCCTATTTTGTTAACAGATCACTCCTATTGAAAAACAGATCGCTCCTGTTAATCCAATCATTTCCTAACAAATTATCCTATTTTTCTACCTCCTCTAATACGAATTTAAATACAATACAATTAGTTTTCATGACCAATTCATTCATTATAATAAACCACAAATCCTTTCTCTTGAAACTTATGTGTTAGTACTTTTATTTTTCTACAACTTACTGACTTATGAATTTATTCTTATATGGTTTCTTTAAAAAAAAAATTATAAGACGGAGATTGTCATTCTTTTAATTGTCGTGGGTTTTAGTCTTTGTGCTACTTGAGTTTTCAGTGTGCTTTTATGACATTGGTATACTTTTATTAGTATGAAAAATGCATCACTCCAGTTGACCCAAAGTGTTAGCCAAATTTCAACAAACAGCTCTGCATCTCTATCAGATGAATTGCTCAACACCAAGAGAATAACAATTGAAAGTATGATTGAGTCAACTCAGGTAGCGGTCTATTTTTGATTAGTTATTTATAATCTACGACTACTGATGAAATGCATGAAAATTTAATTCGTAACAAATTTAAACAAATTTTTTTACGCAAATGTCTGCAGGATGTATCGGAGGCTGAGGACTCATGCAGCAATACCTGACTGATTGACAAAACCAACCAGCAAAACAGGTGCTAAGAGGTCCTCTGATAGCATTGACTTTGTGGCTGTTGAACATGGTCAAGCTGGTGAGGACTCATGAAGTGCTTTAAATCTAATGTGTCCGGC
>Ga0315914_1011568_pt1 | contig 10531 bp, 4 predicted proteins | sample MpolenodulesMG_FD_203920 | JGI IMG/M metagenome (GOLD analysis project Ga0315914, IMG submission 203920) | Medicago polymorpha root nodule microbial communities from Los Angeles, California, United States - elongated nodules | ecosystem: Host-associated > Plants > Roots > Nodule | place: USA... | reverse complement strand
TTCTTGAAATTGAATAAATTAAAAAATATTTGTATTTACGCCAATTTTGTTTCTCTTGTAACTTTTTTATGGATAAAAATAAACTAAAAATTACAAAAGTTTGGGAGAAATCAACCATAAGGTTATAGTGCATGGGTGTACTAGTTTTTTAACTTTAAGAAACTCCTAATCCAGATTTATTTTTTTCATTTCATGTGAAATATTTTAATTTGTTACTACTACTATTTTTTAAGGGAAATAATTATTCCCACAAAAGGTTGAACCACCAGCAATCACGCTCCTTTGATTTCAATACTACCCTTCAATGATTTCTACCAAAAAAGAAGTAACTGTGATGTTATTGCTTAATGGAAAAAACTTAGGTAATTTAAGGAAATTACGGTGAATTTAGTTAAGAATCATACAAAAAGCATCTAAGAAATTGTATCTAAGTTTTTTCCTTGTTTAATATGCATACACGTTAACACTTTCGTGAATCCTGTTAAAATTCCTTCGTGTTATATAGCGTTACTAATTTTTTTAAAGGCTTAATTGCATGTTTAACCCCTTATGTTTATTTTAGTTTTCAAGTTGGTCCCTTATTTTTAAAAGTTTCAAGTTGGTCTCTTACGTTTTAAGAGTTTCAAGTTGGTCCAAAACGTTACCCACGTTGGAATAAATTAGTTCATTCCGTCACTTAACGTTTAAAGATTTAAGTTGAAAATATGGGTGATAGAACTTAACTTATATACGAAATTAGTTTAAAACCTTTTTATTTTTTATTTTTTTAGGTTTTATTAAACTCAATATCGTGTCGCGAGAGGGACTAACTTATTCCAACGTGAGTAATGTTTTGGACCAACTTGAAACTTTTAAAACGTAAGAGACGGACTTGAAACTTTTAAAATATAAGGGACCAACTTGAAAACTAAAATAAACATAAGAGATCAAACATGCAATTAAGTCTTTTTTAAACTGCTAACGAGAAGAAAAAAGTAAAAGGAAACAAGTTTTCTCATTTGATTAAAAAATAGGATGAAAAATTAGCACAATATTTCTGGTCTCTTTTATTATTATTTATAAAAGTTATTTTTTCTTTGAAAATTTGGTAAAATTCCTTATTAGTGTACCACCATTCTGGATGCTTGTTGTTCCAAGGTTTTGTTCTACGTCATTTTGATATATTTTTACCTTATATTAGAAAAATTAAAAAGCAAAAGTATTATTTTATTTTTTTTTGTGTAGAAGAAATGATAAACACAACTTAGAATTCACACACTTCACTATAAGACTATCTCCCTTGGGAGGGTCTTAACTATTTAAGACCCGGTACCTATTAGGTACCCCCAATGGAGAGAATCTCTTTTAGGGTTTTATAAGACCCGAGGTCTTACTTAAGAACCACAGTTTTAAGCAGGACCCGCACTCTTTTAATATTAAAAAATAAAAATATAATGATATAAATTTATTGATAGTTGATTAGTGGGTCTCATTTAAGAACTTTGTGTGAGATATAGGTTGGAGTGATTGAGTGCTTATTAGGTACTACTATTAAAAAATTATAAATGAGTGATGTATACACGTGGGGTCCATTTAAGAACCCAAAAATGGGTGTCTCCATTGTGAATGCTCTAAAGTCTTAAATTTGAACCCAAATAAAAGTGTCTATGATATTCACCTGAGCTACATCTTTCGAGCGCAAAAAGTAAATATTATACTAATTATGTTATTTGTACAATTAAAATTGGACAATTAATACAACATCTTATTATATTATGAGGAGCACACAAATCAAAATCAATAAAAAAATGAGCAAATAAATTGTTGATTGTACAAATGTAATGTTAACGTATCATCCCTCATATTATAATTTATGTGTATAAGTATGAATTAAAAACGTGAGTCGGCCCAACTAACTTGGAACTAACTTTTCTAATGCCGACAAATTATTTTACCTTCGACTCATTTACATTCAAAATCAATTTTTATAGCGCGAGATAAAAAAAAATACAAGAAATGTGGTTGTTACACTCTCACTTTTGAATAAATTGAGTTTTGTAGATAATGAATTTACGACAAAAGCAAACAAATAGAAATGGCAGCAGTTGAAGAGTGCAGTTCCAATGGAGTCTCAAAATGGTCCCTCAAAGGAAAGACTGCTCTCGTCACGGGTGGAACTCGTGGGATTGGGTCACTTTTTTTCTTTCTTCTCAATTTTGTTCCTTTCTTTAAATTTGAATCATGGCTACAAAGTTTTTAGTTTTGGCTAACCATGTTGTTCAATTTCAGACATGCCATAGTTGAGGATTTATGTGGGTTTGGTGCCAGCGTCCACACTTGTTCCAGAAACCAAGATGAACTTAATAATTGTTTGGATCAATGGCGTAGTAAAGGCTTTTTGGTGTCTGGATCTGTGTGTGATGTCTCATCTCGAGAACAAAGGGAGAAGCTCATTCAAGAAGTTACCTCAATCTTCAATGGTAAACTTCACATTTATGTAAGTTATGCTAGATTAATTTTTGTACATTGTTAGGTAAAAGCTATTTACCGGCATTGAACATTGGAAAGGTGTGTCTGATGTCTGACATGACACATGCATGTAGTTGCGTTCAATCATTTACATTTTCTTGAATTACTACTGTGTGTGTGTCGGTGTTCTGTCTGATATTTGTGTCTATACCAAGAAATGAATTGTCTACCTTTACTATTTGGTGTTTTAATGTATTTAGGAGATAGATGAATGATTAAGGCACATTAATAATGGGAGAGAATGATTGGTTAAGAGAGATAGATTCAAAGGAATAGACTCTTCTAACATAGTCTAAAAGCATTTTAGAGAGACATCCAATTGTATAGTATGATAGCAACACTCTACATTTTTTAAAGAAAAACATCTTTACAAATATCTACATGATGACATATGACTTGACGTGTGTGTAAAATCTATTTGCACAGACAATGCATACAACAACCAAGCCTTATCCCACTAAGTGGAGCCGGCTACATGGATCAAATTACGTCATAATGTTCTATCATAAACTATATTTGGATCCAACTCATTAATCTCTAATTTACTTGATCATTTAATTCAGTTGGGTACTTTAGCTGGTACTTCAAAATCCAAGCGCTCGGTTATGATTTTAATTTGGTGTGCTTGTACCTCAATCATTTGGAAGGAAACGAATAGCAGGATCTTCAACAACAAAGTTTGCCCGGTTTCTAAGCTTTTAGACAATGTTAAGCACCTTTCTTTTTGGTGGTTAAAGGAAACTTTTTCTAACATTGCTTTTGACTATCATAATTGGTAGCTCAGCCCTATGTTGTGTCTGGGCATTGGCTAATTTCTGCTTTCTTTTTTTGATCCCTGTGCTTTTGTAATTATTCTGGTTTTGTACTCTAGCTCTCTTCTCTGGTATGTCGTGTGTTGGGGAGAGTGAGTTTTGGTAGTAATATATTCTACTTTGGCTTCTTCGGAAAAAAAAAACTCTCAAAATCTCCTAATAGTGTCTCTTATAGTTTTTCTTGGTCTTTCTCTATGCATGAACCAAATACGAACAATGCATACTAATTAAAAATTATTTAACATTGAAAATTTTGAAATGCTGCAAAAGAAACATAGTATCACTACAAATTATAGTACATTGTAGAGAGGTTTCATACTGTCTATATCTTGGCATAGATAACGATGTTTGATTGATCTCATCGCAGGTGAACAATGTTGGAGCAAACTTTAGGAAACCAACCATTGAGTACACTGCTGAAGTATATTCAGAAATTATGGGAATTAATTTAGATTCTGCATATCATTTGTGCCAACTTACACATCCTCTTCTAAAGGCATCTGGAATGGGAAGCATTGTATTCATTTCCTCTATTGCTGGTGTGGTGAGCTTAGGTACTGGATCAGTCTATGCGGCAAGTAAAGGTGGGAGTTATCATCATAGCCATACTAATTACTTTTTCAACTTGCTTGTAAAAGGTTGTGTGATCAAGAAAACTGAATGCTTACTGACCAATGATGTTTTCAGCTGCAATCACTCAGCTTACAAAAAATTTGGCTTGTGAATGGGCAAAAGATGGCATAAGGAGCAATTGTGTTGTTCCTGCTACCACCAATACACCACTTGTTGAACATGTAATGTTCTCTTTTCCTTTATTTTGGAGTTAGTTGCTTTCCTTTTGGGTGAAGGTTTCAATGATAGGATTTCATGAATGAGATCCTACAGAGATTTATGTTAGAGAAAAATAGGTCAAAGATAATAATATAGTTGGCACACTTGTTACTCTAGATTGAATCTAAACATGGCATATGAATCTGTTGAATCATTTAGAGTACAATACTAAACTCAAACAAAGTTTATTTCTTCAAAACACTGAATCAAAGCCTCTGTTTCATAAATATCTTGCTATTTTATGATGAAATTATAAACGGGCAATTTATGATTTTGGTGTGGTCATAAATTCAGTACGTCTTTATGTCTCAGCTCATTGGAATTCATTATTATTACTTGTCGATCTGATATTAGTAATAAAAAAAAGTCAACAGCATATACTGTCATCAAGATTGTGCTCAACATTTTGAGGAAAATATCTCAAACAGATGTACTAAGAGGGTATTCACCATCCTCCAATCCTCTATTATTACTTGTGTAGTGTTTTATATTTCAGAGAGTTCATACCTAATTTTGTATACACTGCGTCTGGTTATGAATCATGCTATTAGATTTGTAGTACAAAACCTTTTTCCCTATTTATAATGCAGATGAACAACTTGACTCAAAGTTGCTATTGCGTCTGAATTTGATAATTTCTACAAACAGACTTCTGCTGAACTTTTGTATTCCTAATGATACAACATTTTTGATAAATTTCCAAATAGCTACACTTTTTTGTCATTTCTAATTATGCTTTTTGCTAATTGTTTTCTATTGTGACAGCTGCTTCGCAACAAGCAATATATGGATGAAATGTTGTCTCGAACTCCTCTTGGACGCATTGCAGAATCTCATGAAGTTTCGTCATTGGTGGCTTTCCTTTGTCTGCCAGCTGCGTCTTACATCACCGGACAAGTTATCTGCGTTGATGGAGGATTAACTGTGAATGGATTCCAGCCCAGTATGAGAATAACATAATATTCATGCACTTCTTGGTTCATTGTTAAGTATTAATTATCTTTGGAACAAAGGATTAACTGTGAATGATCTCTTTCAATTTCATTTTGGTATATGACTGTAGACACATAAAATTAAGCAATCAATAAGCTCTTTTAACTCAGCTACTAATCTCTCTTTTAATAAAACAAAAAAAACAAGAAATTAAGTTTATTTTATTCAAACTTTAAAAAGGACTCGGAAAAACAACAAAGGGAAACATGGTTTTTTGGCTATCTAGTAGCTATTAGTGTTTCCTCTAGATGTCGTTATTATTACTATGAAGATGGCGAGCAGACATTTGGTAATTCTGCTGAGTTGAAATGACACTTACAATATCTATGTTTGGCACATTAACAATAGTACTATTGTTGTTGGATTCATGTGCAACAACATTGTCGACGAAACCACCAAAATATACTTGGCGATCCTTTTCAATTAGCTGAAGACTTCCACACTAGTGGTGACTAACCAATTTAACTCATGTTTCTTGAAAAGAGTAGCCGTAATCCAAACAACATTAACCTTTCCTACAACAATTCTACCAAGTATGTCCACTGTTGTCATAGAGATAAATAAGAGGAACATGATGTTAGCTCAAGGATGAATTGAGGGCAATACGATCATAATTGACCTTTAAATATGTTTCAGCTAAAAATATCATATGGAACAGTCCTTTCAACACTATTATTCTTTGCTTGATTATGTTGAGCATAGTTGCTCGGACCATCCACAATATCTTTTATATATCGGTCTCAGTGTTTTCCTTGATTATAACATGTGGTTTGGGCTTGTTCTTAGAGTTCGAGGGTCTATCTCTAGGTTTTTCGGAGGAGGATGTGGTAATGTCTTCCTTTGGCTTTTAAAGGAGATAAACAAATTTAGGGAATTACTTTTTCCACCTATGGCCTTCTCCCGCGACATATAAAATTTTTAAAAATACCCTTGTGCATTTCAAATTTTAATCTGGACAATTCTTATGTATAATCAGGCATCAGACTCTCACATTTCAGTAGTTTTGAGTTTTGCTTTTAAAAACAACAAAAAAACTAAGTAAAAAAATGCTAAAAACCTGTCAAATAAAATCACAAAAATATAAAAATAGCACCAAAAAATTCTAAAAATCAAATAAAACTAATGCAAATTTTTTCGGATTTTTCTGAGAGTATGAAAAATTAAAAAAAAAAATTAAAAATGGGTCTAAACAATGGAATTTTGGATTTTAAGTGGCGGAATCCCGTAAGAAGTTCCTTCTAGGAGAGTCATGGTCCTTGAATTTTTTCTGGTTTTCTGGAAAAGTTTCAGAGCAATCTGATCAAGTAATCCGAATTTTTTTCTATTTTTTGTTTAATTTATGTGTCTATATTTTAACTTAAATATTAATACGGGGAACTTTTTTTTTTCCTTAATTTATACATATGTATATATTTTTACTCATATTTAATACGGAATAATTTTTTGTACATATGTCTATATTTTTTCATATATCAATACAGAGATCTATCTTGTAACCTATATAGAAAGAGATGTTCTTAGAACAATTAGTAATGATATAATTTGAGTTCATTTTTCAACAAATAAAAAATAGATTATTTTTTATGTAATTTTGGTTGCTACATCTATTTTTAATACAACTTTTTATTAAATTTAGTAATTATTTAATTATTTGATAAAAAAGTTTGTCCACTAATTTTCTGAGTTCATATCCGTCCTATTTTACCCATACAACTTTTTCACTACATTATTATGGGTAAAATCATTAGACCTCACTTAACAAATTTTAGCATAACCCCAATAAGCAACAAATATATAGCACAATTGCTTTTCTGACTTTCAATACTTCCTAAAAACACAAGTAAAAGATTAAAATAACTCCAGTGGTAGTTAACTACCGTTGGTTTATAACTAAAAAAACCGACGACAATTAACTGCCGTTGCATTTTTTGATCATATACTTGTGTTACTAAGACACAATGAATGTCAAAACAGCAATTCTCAATATATAGTATACTTATGCGCAAGTTAGCATTATTTCTTTCAAAGTCTAACAAGGGTCCATTATTGCTACTATGGTTCGATGTTTACGTAGGTTTGAAATCACATTCAAACTAGAGCTGACTTTCATTATTTTAAGGTATATAGTGATAGTTCCACTATAGTCAGCAAGTACTAGACAAATTGTTTTTTTCATTTTGGATAATATATATGTTTGAATTATATATAATAATAAACAACCTTATAATGTCAATGAAAGATGACACCACCATGTCTCATATTGGATATACTATATAGAATATACTCTAAATTTATCAAAACCAAGGGCGGCTTTGAAAACCAGTCAATGTATGCATATATGTTATGTTATGACACGACATTATGGATTCTAGGAAACAATAAAAATAAATATTCTGTCTTCAAAATGAATTTTGTTGGCAAAAGGCACAAGGTATAGAAATCTGGTTTTTGTTGTTTATAGTAAGCGGTTTTGCATGATATTTTTTTTGAGTATATGCTTACTTTATTCCGGAAGCAAGCACGCGTCTGTGAAGTAAAAGTGAGTAAGTGATGAATGAATTTGGTGCATAGTGGTGGACTTGCCATATGCTGAAGTTTGAGTTGATTCATAGGACGGTTACTACTGAATCTTAATATTTTTGTTGCAGAAAACAGCACAAAATCTATCTATGGCATGCCTTGCGCGTGTCATGCAGAATCAAACTTTTAGCTAATAACTATGCCACGTATTTTTTTATGCAGTTTTCCAATGCTATTGCTACCTATTCATCACATTGCCATACTTACTTTCAATTTTCAAGTGGGTGTGTACTTCAAATTGCATGTAGTACCAGAGTTTGATAGACATATCAGATTTTTTTGTCCTTTTCTTTTCATATGTCTTTGCTAGCTGTATTAATTAATTTAATACTACTATGTGTATAAATATCTTTGATGACTGCATAAGAAAAAGTCTTCTGCATAAAAAAAATTAATGAAACACATGACTTGTGTTGAGAATTGAGACTGATAGGCAACGTTGCCTTTTGCAAACGTCTGCAGATAGCTGGCTTCCCATGCAACGCTTCTAGAAACAGAGAAGGAGGTTTATTATACGTACTTGGCAGCCATAAATTCAAATTACGATGACTGTTCTTAATATAGGATATACTACTATACTATAGGATTCATTATTATATATATTATTGGATATATGTCGAGAATCTATCAAGTCCGAATGCTCTAAATCTGAAGAGGCAAATATCGGGTATATACCGATTATACATATTCAAAAAGCATATGAATTTTATTGTATTTTTTCAAAACTATATTCTCAAATAGGTATGAGATATTTCATAGATAATCGCGGATATGTATTATAGAAATACTATTGTGTCAACACAATTTAAAGCTAAAGGTGAAGCTATATGTATTTCTGATATTATTTGGTTTTGTTTCACCCTCAAGTATGTCACATCACCTTCTGAAGTATTGTTCACTTTGGATGTAAGCACTTCACGATTTTGTCAATCATTGATTGAAGAGTGTGAGTGTTATATATAACGGATTCTTGGCCGTCAATATGTTTTGTACCACACTCAAGCACATGTTCTAGTATACCTTAAAGTCTCACATTGCTTGGGAATCGAGACCAAGGCCCCAAAATATCAAAAGCATGGTCGTATCTGAGACAAAGCGAATAGATCAACCTTCCTAGACCCAAAAAATAAGTTTAAAATTTGGGCCTTAAAATAAAAAAATAAAAAAGGTCCCATAAAGCTTAAAACAAGAAACAATACTTAAATTCTAAAGTGAGGTGTCAGATGTTGATGTAAATTATGATCTTTTATCAAAATTAAAAGTGTTGCAATTATTAGTGATTTTGCATTTAGAAATGCACATGTAATATAAGCAAAAATTGGTAAATAAAACTTAATGTACTTAGTCCAAAATTTGTATCACACACATCAACTTATGTTGATCCATTTTTGCTTATATTTTGAAATGGAGGGAGTACGTATGAATATTTAGATATTAAATAAATAATAAAAATCAATGCTTATTGTATGATCTGCGATATTTTTATTAAGATTATTTTGTAACGTAATAAAAATTATCATTTTCAGGCAAATTAATTTTACGCTTTGAAAATTCAAATTTTTTATATACTACTTAGGTTCGTCCTAGACTAACAAAATCTTAAAAAGTGACCTCAAAAGGTGGTTTGGCGTACTTGAGGGAGGGAATATTGCAAGTTTGAACTTTCATCATAGCATGTATATCAAATGTGAGAAAGTCTAAGATGGTCACAAACACAAATAAAAAATATATAGACACACACAGATAGATGAGAAAAATTAAAAGATAAAAGTCAAAAAAGATGTGACTAATTTAGTTCTCTTTTAATTTTTTTTTAATTGTGTGTGCGCTCAAATATTTTTCATTTAGGGTTGTGTCCATAGAAAAGTTGTTCATCAAGTGTTTGCATAAGCTTTTGTCATTCAAGTTACATTTATGGGACAAACATGTAGTTATAATATTGTTTTGTGTGAAATGTGTATCACTGCATGCAACTTTAAAGTCTAATTCATCGAAATGAGTAGGAAAACAATGGATAACAAAATTCTCCTTCAAGAGATTTAACATTGATGTATTCTCAAAGTTAAATTCAAACCCAAAACTTCTATTAAATTAAAAGATATTATTTACCATCTTATCCAAATCCTCTTAAATACGTATAATTGTAATATTCATTCACCTATTTCAATAGTTCATTCTCAAAAGCTAACAAGGTACACACTTTCACTATAAGCAAAAGAATAGCCATATTAATGGTTTAAATATGAGTGAAGCATCAAATTAGTCCCTGAATTTTCACGCGTCGGCCAACTTAGTCCCTCAATTATGCGAAATATCAACTTAGTCCCTGAATTTGTTAGATGTCCATCAAAAAGGTCCCTCCGTCCAAGTGCTCCGTTAGTCATGCTGAGCTGTCGCCCTGCATGCTGTGTTGTCTTGTACGCGTGGCAAGAACGAAGCCACATGTGCAGGGACTAATTTGATTGAATTGGAATTTTTTTTCTTCTGCTTTTCCCATTTTGCCCCTGCATTACCATACTTCCTTCTTCACATTTCTGAAACATCAAATTAGTCCTTGACTCTTCTCCTTCCCGCTAAAACTTTCTCCATTCTCACGCTACTGAAGGTTGGTAATGAAGAGGAAAGTGTTGATGATATGCAGGAGGAAAATGTTGGTGCTACTGAAGGAAGGGAAGAAGGCAATGTTGGTGCTACTGAAGGAAGGGAAGAAGGCAGTGTTGGTGCTACTCAAGGAAGGGAAGAAGACAATATGGTTGATAATGAAGGAGAAAATGTCACTCAAGCTCAAGAAAGTGAGGCTCAAGAAA
>Ga0315914_1011567_pt1 | contig 10531 bp, 5 predicted proteins | sample MpolenodulesMG_FD_203920 | JGI IMG/M metagenome (GOLD analysis project Ga0315914, IMG submission 203920) | Medicago polymorpha root nodule microbial communities from Los Angeles, California, United States - elongated nodules | ecosystem: Host-associated > Plants > Roots > Nodule | place: USA... | reverse complement strand
AGGGCAAACATTTGCTTCCGGGTTAACTTTAATAAATAAGAGATAAGGCAGATTTGTTTTGTTCAAAAAAATAGGAGATTAGGTGTGATTTTGTTGAGAAGGAAAAAATAGGGTTAATAATTAAACAAGGGTATTAGAGTAAAATCAACCATTAGGGTTAGGTTAAAATTAGGGCAAACATTTACTTTCGGGTTGACTTTAATAAATAAAAGATAAGACAAATTTGTTTTGTTCAAAAAAATAGGAGATTAGGTGTGATTTTGTTGAGAAGGAAAAATAGGGTTAATAATTAAACAAGTTTATTAGAGTAAAATTAACCATTAGAGTTAGGTTAAAATTAGGGCAAACATTTGCTTCCGGGTTAACTTTAATAAATAACAGATAAGGCAGATTTGCTTTGTTCAAAAAAAGAGGAGATTAGGTGTGATTTTGTTGAGAAGGAAAAATTAGGGTTAATAATTAAACAAGGGTATTAGAGTAAAATCAACCATTAGGGTTAGGTTAAAATTAAGACAAACATTTGCTTCCGGGTTAACTTTAATAAATAAGAGATAAGGCAGATTTGTTTTGTTCAAAAAAATAGGAGATTAGGTGTGATTTTGTTGAGAAGGAAAAATAGGGTTAATAATTAAACAGGGGTATTAGAGTAAAATTAACCATTAGGGTTAGGTTAAAATTAGGGAAAACATTTGCTTCTGGGTTAACTTTAATAAATAACAGATAAGGCAGATTTGTTTTGTTCAAAAAAATAGGAGATTAGGTGTGATTTTGTTGAGAAGGAAAAAATAGCGTTAATAATTAAAGAGGGGTATTAGAGTAAAATTAACCATTAGGGTTAGGTTAAAATTAGGGCAAACATTTGCTTTTAGGTTAACTTTAATAAATAAGAGATAAGGCAGATTTATTTTGTTAAAAAAAATAGGAGATTAGGTGTGATTTTGTTGAGAAGGAAAAAATAGGGTTAATAATTAAACATGGGTATTAGAGTAAAATTAACCATTAGGGTTAGGTTAAAATTAGGGCAAACATTTGCTTCCGGGTTAACTTTAATAAATAAGAGATTATTATATGGGTCTTGCTAACATTGTCCTTAGGGCAATGGTTAAGGAAGCCAAAAGTAGCACGTTTGTATTGGTTTTAACAACAATTTGACTTTTAAAAAGTTAAATTTATCACTTTTCACCATTTTCCAATACTATATTTTTATTTTTATCCCCTTATCCAATGCCCCAAGGACAATGGTTAGCACTCTTCTTATTATATTTATACAAAAATGTCATAAACGTGTTTTTTTCATAGAGAACATAAAAACTGTTATTTTCAGTTATATTGTAATATTAATTATTATATTATCATTTATATATATTCTCTGATTATTACCATGTAGATCACTTTTAAGTTGTTATTTTTTCCTTTACATTTATGATAATCAGAATAAATCAATATAGTTACTTCGTTCAAATAAGAGTTGTACCCGTACGGAATTTTTCTGTTTCTCAGTATGATCTCTATCATCGTCTCTATTCCCTTTATCCACTCTCCTATCCTACCTAGGTCTATGAATTTATCTATCAATTGCATTATCTTATCCTTACCCATGAGGTTCCAACATTTGATCCTTAATTGACCTAGGATTGGGTCCCGGGCATCCTAAAAACAAAGTTTCTTATAAATCCCAACTCTATCCCTTGGAAAGAGAAATGTAGCACCGAAGAAAGGAAATAGCGAGATGGTGCTTTTTATTGTTCCCGTGAAGCGAAGATCATTTGGCAAGCGAATGAAGTGGATCAACCTCTTTTTAGCTTCGACCAAACACTTTTTCTCGCTGGTCGAGCTTTCTATAAAAAAAAAGCGATGTGAGAACGTATTCTCTTATTTAAGCTTGTTCCTCTATCAAGCAAGAAAGAAGCGACTATTCCCACAGTGGAGTCACCATTGACTCTATTTATTATTATGGTAAATTAGTTTATCAAGATGTCAATATGAGATCTTATTTCGATTCGATACGTCCACCTGCGAGACTAACCTTTGGCTTTCGTCTCGGTAGGTGCGTTCTTATACATTTTAACAAAAGAACATTCATTCATTTCTTTCTTCCCTGTCGACAATGACGACTGAAACGACGCGATAAATCCAGACACAGGAAGGAGAAGGGCCGATGGTGGGCATTTGGGAAAGTATTGTCGATCGGGTGTCTTCATTCCAACAACAAGAAAGAAGAAGAACAAAATGAAGTGAGAGGCCGGAGGGCAGGGAAAAGAGTCGATTCGATCAGGCTCAACGATTGGGAGAAGCAAAACGAAATTAGGAAGTTCTTTTCCAGTGCACTCGCTTTATATCTCCGACACACAAAGAAGGACGCAGTGGGAAGGAAGTAGCCCTGGCCTCTGTCCGGTCGATCATTCCGCTGATAGCACTCCCTTCCTTCAACTTATAGGATGGAACCCAAACTCCTAACTAAGCCCTATTTCGATTGATTGTCTCGATTTCACTGCCTTGGTTGGCCACCATGCTTACTTTTCTCCAATGCATCCTTCTTAAACCCCTTCGTACTGCAATCCAATCAATCGATCAATCGATCAAGAGGCTAATCTCTTTTGTTTGGGCCGATAGCTAAAAGAAATTCCTCGCCTTCTTCTAAATGTACTTTTTGCCACCTTATGACTGGTGTGAAGGAACTTATTGCACATATTTAACATGGGGAATTAAAAAGGAGGGAATACAACATATTTTAGGCATCGACTAGGTTGCCAATCAGATAAAGGCAATGAAATTGCAAGGTTTTAAACTACTGTATACTTGTTTCATAGTTTTCAACTGAGCGGCATACCCGACGCGACTGACAGATAAACCGACGTTAATAGCAGGTCTAATTCCGCGATAAAAGAGCTCTGTTTCCAAACACATTTGTCCATCCGTAATGGAGATAACAATGGAACCCGAAGGTTCTGTTGTTTGCCTCTTTCCGGTATCCCTTGATCAACCGCCCTGTCGCTCGAGCTAGGGTAAGTTCAGCCAATCGCTCCGGGTTCTTGCTCTACTTATGAACTGTAAGAGTAGCTCTACTTATGAACGTTCTTACCCGCATGGGAACTGAACCCATTGCCCTCTTTGCTTTAAGCTCACTTGAGTAGTTTCCTTCCTCTAGCCTCCTTGCCAGGCCAGTGGAAGCCAAAGAAAGATAATGGAGAGATGGCCTTTTCCGCCTCCCTCAATGGACTGACCTAGTAGCCCTTCGGAGTATCCTAGATCAGAACTAAATCTCATACCCAATGAAAAAATTCTATTACTACTCCTTTCTAGAGAGATTAGCAATAAAGAGAAATCGTTTGCCGACATCGTCTATTGGAGTGACGCCGAGGCAGAGGGAAAATGGATCTGTGCGTGAGTCAACTCATCCGGATTTTGAGCGGACCATAGAAAAAACTAAACTCTATTCTCGCGGAGCTTTAGTTTAGAGTTTAGCACCGCGGGCGGTTATAATTAAAGAAAACATCAATATAGTTAATATAGAAAAAATGCTATTCTTTTCTTTATTTATATATTTTATAATAATTTGTGTGGAGCGGAGGGAGTATATATTAACATATTCTTGTTCCTATACCAAATATATACTCTTGTTCAGTTGTATTTCAAGGTGTAGACTCATCTTACAAGGATATGGGTTTAATTCATGTTGTCAACATTAGCAGCTTGTTGATAGACGACTTGTAAGCACCTTTGTAACTATTCGTTTAGTCTTGAGATATACCCTCACTTTTGTGAGCCCCTAAAATACAATCACCTAAACTTTTTAATAAACAAAAACATACTGCATTATTAATTTTTTCTTATAGTAAAAAAATAGTTAGTTATTATTTTTTGTTTCTCATAGTTTGTCTTCATTTGAAGTAACTCTATTTAAGCTTTACCATATACTTAAATATGAACACCTTTTTGGGCCAAAATTTGAAGATTAATTCATTACATCATGGAGCTTTAAGTCATTCCACTAAACTATTGGTTCTTACTTATTATTTTTAATAAGGGTATTTTCAAAGAATTGCACTTTATCTTGAAAAATAGCACATCTAAACCCATCATTTTTATTAAGAAGTATGAATAGTCTTAGATAATACTCCCTTTGGCCCTTTATTTAAGAGACTAATGTGTTAACAAAAATTGATGTATTTAATTTAAAATATGGACTAAATATATTAATTTTCGTCGACTTATTCATCTCTTGTAAAAAGGGTCAGAGAAAGTAGTACATAATAGAAGATAATCAAAGAAATTCTGATTCTTTTTACTACATATATCCCTTAATGTAATTTTATTGGAAAATAAATTGTTATTATATTTTAAAAATACCCTAATTAAACTACTTCTGGTTTCATTGTGTGTTGAAAACTATGATTAAAGGACACTTTGAAAAATAAATGTACATTATTAACAAATGAAATGTCCAAACCTAATTTTCTTAGTTTGTGTAAGAATCAAATGGGGCTCATAATTTTAGGTACTCAATAAATACATTCACTTATAGGAAAATACATTCAAATAATATAAGTGATTTGCATTATGTATTGGGTTTCAACTTATGTTTTTATGTTGATAGCGTAGGAAGGGGAGGTGGACTAGCTATTTTTTGGAGGAAATTTTTTAATTGCCTTATAATGAATGTTTCTAATAACCATATAGATGCTGAAAGTGATGATACTATTAGAGAGAAATGGAGACCTACAAGTTTTTATGGGTATCCATAAGGTATTTGTAGAAGAGGTTCCTGGAATTTGGACTAATAATGCATTTAGGCTTGCAATTAGAAAGGTAGGTTTGTTCAATGTACCTATGGAGGGTTACCAATTAACCTGGTTCCTAGTACATGACTTGAGTGTCTAACTGCTACCTCTTTGGATCACTATCCTTTTTGGCTTGATTGCAACCCCACTACCACCACTCTGCAGGCTAGACGCCAATTTAAGTTCGAGACGACTTGGTTGGAAAAACCGTGTTTTGAGGAGTTTGTAAGGAAATGTTGGAAATCAACATGGTATGGTGTGTACTTCTTAGGATGGTATGAATTCAATTGCTCGTGACTGTTTATAGATGTTTAATCATCATGTTATCTCTCAAAATGTGGTCCTTAATTCTCTTACTCCATCTATCTCAGATGCAGATAATGAATCTTTGAATGCCATCTTTAACTTTGAAGAATTTAAAGGTGCAACGTTTTGAATGCAAGCTGATAAATGCCTAGGACTAGATGGCTATAATCCATGCTTCTTTCAGAAATTTTGGGACATGTATGGTAAAGATATCTTTGTTGCAGGTAGTTTTTGGCTAGAGTCATATATATTTCCTCGTAATATGAACTCCACCAATATTCCTTTGATTCTTAAAGGGGATATTTAGACATCCATGAAGGATTGGAGACCTATAGCATTATGTAATGCCATATACAAAATTTTCGCTAAAGTACTTCCCAACTGATTGAAGGGTGTTCTAGACAAATGTATATCTCAAACCCAATCATTTTTTGGGTCGTGTCGCTCAATTTTAGGTAATGTTATGGTAGCTTTTGAGTTAGTGCATTCCATGAAAGTAAAAGTCAAAGGAGATCAAGGTGATTTTTACCTTAATCCGGGCAAAGGATATTTTTAGAAGAAAAGAAAAATAAGGCGAGTGTGAAACACATAGGATGAGAAACGTAACGACCTTTATATTTTGTTTGAATATTAAATATAGAAAATTGCTCTTCTTCCTTTTGTTTTTGTTCATTCACCTATCTAAAAAGTGTCTGCTTGATTTAACTCGTGCTGAAAAATGTCCAGCGTGAGTTAACTCACGTTGAACATTTTTAAAGGAAAGATCAATTTTAAAAGGAAGAAGAGCAATTTCCTAAACGTTATGGTTGTATTCCATAAGTATGTTTTGGGGCTTAAAAGGTCCAAATTTCAGAGCCCAATACAAGAACCACCAATCCATAAATGGTTCAATCTGTTTTGATCTTTTGCTATTTGCATCTCCGGTCTGGTCCATTTATTATAACTTTTTTAATTTCTCTTTATATTGTATCATCTTTTTATTATAATTTTTTTAAAAATAGTTTATTTAACAAATATTTAAATGAGAAATTTGGTTGAATAGCTTCTCTTAAAAAGTTATTTTAAGTATTTCATCATTTTGGTATGACTTGTTTTGGATGACAAAATGTAAAAAAAGAATTGTTTAAAGTAAGTCATTTTGAATAGCTTTCTCATAAAAAACGTTTTTTAAAATATACATTTTGAAAAAAATATGTGATTTTTATAATGTTACATCCTTAACAATGAATCGCTAACTAAATAAATATCAAAATTACTTTTTAAATTTATAACAAATGAGTTTGGAATAACTATTACATCTTTGAGTTTTTTTTTTTTTGACAAAATAAAATCATTGTTAGAAATGCAAAGATTTTTTAATTTTGTTTTGGATCTATAGAAAAATCATTTGTCTAACGCACTCTCACGACTCTAATTTATTCTTTTCGCTAAATTCTATAGAAAAATGATTTGTCTAACGTACTCCATGATTGTAGAATGAACTTCTAACAAGAAATCTATGGGATGTTACTACATGACATAAGTATGATTTTCAGAAGTTAATTTCTAGAGTATAATTGCACAAAAATTGAAGTTTCATAATGTTACAAATACATCTCGAAAAGTTATCTTTGATAATGTGTAAAATACACACTCAAACTTTGCAAACTGAAAGCACTGCAATCTCTTCAAGCTTATATAGTCGATTTTCCACCATTCTCTTTTAACTATTATCCATTGAATTTTGCCTTTATCTAAAAGGCATAGTCTTAATCGCTGCCTTAATGTTCTCTCAGCATTTCAAACTTCTCTTACTCTGCCATACAAGGAAAAGAGAATGTTTCAATAAAAAAAAGAAAGAGAAAAGAGGTAACAAGAGAATGTTTCAATAAAAAAAAGAAAGAGATAAGAGGTATACTAAAAAACGAGGGAGATACAAATAGCAGCCCATCCACTTTCGTTATGTGGCAAAAATAAAATTAAGCTCACAAACTAATAAGAAAATTGTTGTTCTCTGTTTAAGCTGAAACACACTAGTAAAATACTGAAATATCCCTTCGGCAGTTAACTACTGCGGAAGTTAACCTGCGGCAGTTAACTACCGCGGAAACTTCGGCAATTAACTACCGCGGAAACTTCGGTAGTTAATTGCCGCGGAACTTCAAACCTCATTTTTTTTAAAGTGAAATTAAATGCAAATTAATTTGTTCTCCCTCTTCTCCATAACAAATTATCAATCAATAAAATTAAATGCAAATTAAGTATAACAAAATCAAATATGATTTTTTGCATATTTGAAATTAATTTGCATTTAATTTCACTTTAAAAAAAAAAGATTTTTGTTCAAATTAAGTAAGTAAAAACTTTTAAAAATACATAGAAACACCGTCGTTCAAACTACTTTCAATATTTTTCCTTACAACTACTTGAAAATACATAGAAACACCCTCTTTTTTGTACCAAAAAAAAACATAGAAACAAATCATCAAATTAAAATAAAACACTAAATTATCAACAACTTTCTTTTTTACTAAAAAATAAATAAAGGATATCAACAAAAATTTAAATTGATAGAGAATTAGAGAGCATGTTTGTTTCAGATTTTTTTGTATTTTTTTTATAATAAAAATCACTTTTTTTTAAACTAAGTACTTCTAAAACAACTTAGTTCTATGTATTTTTAAAGGTAGTTTGAAAAGTAGTTGTAAGGAAAATATTAAAAGTAGGTTGATCGAGGGTGTTTAAATGCAAATTAATTTCAAATATGCAAAAAATCATATTTGATTTTGTTATATTTAATTTGCATTTAATTTCATTGATTGATTATTTGTTATGCAGAAAATGAGCGGGAGAACAAATTGATTTGCATTTAATTTCACTTTGAAAAAATGAGGTTTGAAGTTTCACGGCAATTAACTATCGAAGTTTCCGCGGTAGTTAACTGTCAAAGTTTTTGCGGTAGTTAACTGCTAGTCTGCCACCGGTTAACTTCCGCAGCCGTTAACTACCAAAGGAGTATTTCAGTTTTTTACTGGTGTTTAACCTTAAACACATGTGTGAAGAGCAATTTTCAACTAATAATTGATTAATAGCCCAGCCCACATACATTTTACACATCAACAATTATTTTTATTTTTTTTGTGTTACACTTCAAAAAAAAAAATTAACGATAGGCATTGTTTTTTACTTTTAAAGAAAGATGTTTATAATATTTTATGGGTTTGCTAAGGAGTATTTCGGGACACTTTTAAGAATTTCTAATGAATAAAATTATTCTTTAAAAAAGTCAGAGATTTCAATTTCTAATGAAAACATTGCCCGTACCATTCAGCATTTTCCTTTTATAAAATTTTATCATTTTAGATGCTTAATGAATGTATGGGGACACTCGTTAGTATTTTTCATATTTTATTGATAATAATAGTATCGATACAATGGATACAACAAAATAAATTGTGGGGTTAACTGACAAAGTAGCTTCGCCAACAAGAAGATGTACATCCACATTTGCTTGTCGCCGACTAAACTCCACCCTGGAGTTTGCAAAAGAAGAGGAGAAGATGTTCTGACATGTTATAATGACTTGGCCAAACTCAGTTGCATCATAACGACGAGAATTAAAAGCATCAGTCGTTACATTCGAGACGACCACAAAATCCACACTATGGAACTGCATGTTTGCTGACCATTGCAACACATTAAATAAATCAAGCACTTCACCCACATCAACAGAGTACTTTGTAGGGGAACTCATAGTTTGAGCAAGTATAAAGGTACCTTCTTCATCGCCTAAACAAATTTCTATACCAGTACGATTCCAAAAAGATGAGACAGAGGCATCTTTTTCTGCCACGAAGAGGAACTTGCTAGTGCTGCAGACACATGTATAATATAATTTTCGTACCACCGTGGTGTATTTGGTGGCTCTCTTTCTGACTTGGGTGGCCTCTTCCTTATTCTGGGGGGCTTAAGGCTCCTATGAGATACTTGATCAAGGGGGTCATTCATCATTCTTCTTGTTCGCCTACGACGTCTACCATGAGTGCTCCGATGCTTGGTGCGGCAATTACTTCCTGGATCACCGTTTTATTGTTCCCAGGTTTCTTTTTGATGGCAAGTTGTAATAGAAAGTCCGCTCTGGAGTTCTCCTCTCAGAGTACGTACGTAGCTTCAAAAAACTTGAAGTTTTTAGCTAGGTGATGAACTTTTGCTAAATACTTGATGTGTTATGCATCTTTGCTTGGTATTCCCCGTTGATCTGATTGGTCAATAGCTAGGAGTCACTTCTTGCTTTATGGTTCTCGGCGCCCATGTCTTGTGCAAGTGTCATCCCGATGATGATGGCTTAATATTCATCTTGTTTATTGCTCACTTTGAATTTAAATCTAAGGGGATGTTCAATCAAGAGGTCTCTGAGTCCTTCTAATACTATTCATGTGCCTCTCCCTTTGAAGTTAGAAGGTCCATCTACGAACAATAACCATACGTGTGGGGAGATCTCTTCCATGGGCTTGGTGAATTCTACTAGGAAATTTGCTAGCACTTGTAATTTTATGCTTCCTCTTGGAAGGAACTAGATATCATATTCTGATAATTCAATTGACCCTGCTACCATCCTTCCTGCTAAGTATGGGTTACCTAAGACCTGACGAATTGGATAATTGGATTTTACCATGATTTTGTAACTCAGGAAATAGGACCTTAACTTTCTTACCGTAGTTACGAATGTTGATGGTCGGACTATGCAAGTGTACCAAATTGTTTACCAAGTAATAACGTGATAAGTAGAGTATCGTATCCACAGGGATTGTCATTTCGTCCAAACAATTCGTGTTACTTATTTTTAAATTGACGATATAATAAAAGAGTTAAGGGTTATAAGTTTACGATTTTTATCTGTTTGCAACAGAGCAAGTTTATATGTTTTGGTTTCAGAAAAATAAGCAGGGGTTAGGATTCTTCGAATCCCCCTACTTATATTATTGGATATTAAATAACAGAAATGTCATCGTTTATTTATCTTAAGTAGACTATACAAGTGATGAGGTCGTTGAGACGTGACTAACCTAATAGGTTGGAAACTGCACATGCTAATCACACGGCGCTCCTTACGTGCGGGGTCTATACTTCTTGGTTAACTAGGTATATCCCTCCAAAGGTAATTGAAAACATAGAATTTATATTGGCTTTCCACCATTAGAATTTATATTGGCTTTCCACCATTTTCCAAGGTATTGAAGGCCAAGGTTCCTTAGGTCTACCCATCTATGCATCTTAGGACACTCATAGCACACTCTCCCTCTCGACAGTTCTACAAACGGGTAGCCCTATCAGCGTCTACCTTACCAAGGTTTGAGGAGAATGGTTCTATTAGGTTTACTCCCATGAGTCGCTTGTTTCCTTAATCACTAACTAGTTACCTCCTAGGTTCAGCAGATTTTACTCAATATTAGTCATGTCACCGC
>Ga0315914_1011566_pt1 | contig 10532 bp, 5 predicted proteins | sample MpolenodulesMG_FD_203920 | JGI IMG/M metagenome (GOLD analysis project Ga0315914, IMG submission 203920) | Medicago polymorpha root nodule microbial communities from Los Angeles, California, United States - elongated nodules | ecosystem: Host-associated > Plants > Roots > Nodule | place: USA... | reverse complement strand
TTGCTTGTCCATGAAGCAGAAGCAGCAAAAGTGTATCCTGAAGGTTGGCACGGCCGTGCTGCTGGTGGCATGGTCCGTGCCAAGTCTCTGACTTGAGGAGTGACATATTTTTGTCCCATATTTCGTATTTTCATCCCGAATCAGCTCCTAATCCTCTTTCTTTTGCTCCAAGACTCAATCTTTAGATATCTGTTCCTGAAATATAATAACTTGCAATTGAAGTAAAATAATTCTAAAAAGGAAACAATATTAAATAAAACGAAATCAAATCTAAATAAAACAAACTCAAATAATATATTAAAAACACTAATTTATTGACTCATCAACAGGGATTGCAAAACATGATAATAGTCTATCAAAGCTTGAGACAAATAAAGTTTCGTTCTTCAGGGATTCCAATAGCAATCAACTAGAATAGGCATGGTTGCTAGAGGAACACACTCACTGAAACCAAAAGGAGATGTGATAGACTTAAGAGAAACTTGTCTTTAGAAAGTAGGTCCAACATAAAGTTTTAGGTTTAGGGTTTGGTTTGTGAAGGGTTTGTCACCAAGATGAACCAATAATCCCAAGGCGCTTTTATTATTATTGTTTTTCAAACCGTTAAAAATCCCAACTTTTCACTGAACTCTCTTCTAATCATTCGTAACGGTTAATTGAATTAAACAACTCCATGTCGAAACGATACTCTTATTACTGCACCGGTCCATGCACTTGCAGATAAATAGATCGAATTGTTAAAATTAACAAAATTAATAAAGTCTACGATAAACCACTCTTAAGGTTGGTCCACCATAGACATTTAGAGTTAAAGTTAACAGTTCGGGATTTATTTGGAAAACGGAAGAAAATCTATGGGACCAAAACATAAGTTTTATTAATTATGGGATCAAAATGAAAACTGAAAATTAATTAGGGGACCGATAAATAAAATAAGCCTATGTAAAATTATACCTCACACAACGACCTATATGCTTGTCTTCAATGGATTGCGGATGAAACATTGTCGACCACTGAATATCAAGTTCCACACAAGAGTATTGCTTTCCAACTATGAAGCTCAAATACTTGATACAATTCAAATACAATACGACATTAATACGACGATACAATTTGTTTTAAAATTCAAGATACGAAAAAGTCAGGATACTTTAATAAAAAAATAAATATCTAAATGCACAATATATAAATATAAGTAATTTTGATGATAAAGAAAGTGAACATTAATCAATTACTTATATCTGAAAAAGAGAAAATTATTACTTAGTCAATTACATATTATATCCCAAAAAGAGAACATCATTGTTGTTAAACTATATCCTAAAAACAAAACCATTACCTAATGTATATATTATAATGTTTTTCATTTTTCTTATTTTTTTAAAGAAAAAAAATTAGAAAAGTCATGTTTCCTTTTGAAAAAAACAAAATAATAGAAAACTTATGTATCTCGCGTGTATCATTCTCCACTACAATATCCCTCGCGTATTGCGGAAGTATCTAAAACGTATCAGACAATTGTTTTTTTAAAAAATAAATTTAACCATTGGATACTCTTCAGGTACATATTTAGGCGTATCGGTGCAGGATACTATCAGATACCGGTACTTCATCAATTTTAAAGTATTGAGACTTCAAAGCTTTTCAATGATTATTTTTGCATTTCGATTTTTTTTGTTTCATGTAAATGATGAATGTTGGTATTGTAATACCTAGACAATTGCTTTTCACTTTGGAATGAATGAATGACTTAGTAATTTGACCAGTTTAAAATGTTAATTTTATGGTATGTATGTATGAATGAATGATTTTTTGTGTCTAATTTTATGAATGAATGATGGAATGAGTATATTAATGAATGTTAATTTTATTGTATGGCAAACTGTTTCTGTATGTAGTGTTAAAAATGAACACATCCTACAAACAGTTTATAACTACCGTTCGACCATGAACATTAGTTAACTGTCGTTAAAGGTATTTTAAATAGTCTCGGATGCATGCGATAAACTCAAATTTAAATTTTTATTCCAACTATATAATGGATCATTTAGACAACTTTATTACAGCCCCATATCATATCAATATCTATTTGGTGACTTACAATACGAAAATGTCTAGAATTGTTACACCTTCAAATTGGGTGCTGGGCTTGGGTGAGTATGTGGGTCTTCATAGTCTATAAGAAATTTGGGTGGTGGCAAGATTGGGTGAGGACGAGGTCCTTCATAGTCTATTTCTTCAAGCATCATGTTTGAATTCACTGCAAAACAAGTAAAAATTACGTGAAAAAATATTTCTCTTTCCAAATAATCCAAATTAAAAAGAGTTAACATCTTTTCTCCTCAATTTTATCAGTATTTTTCATGAATGTTCAAGCATTATCTTGGTTTTATAGGTAAAATGGCAATAGTATATTTTTTTTAAGAAATCAAAATATATATTAACACAAAACAACAGACTATCTGGACGTCACAAGATGTACCATCTAAGACATCCAAGAAGTACAACAAAAGTTCAACAAAAAGGAAAGTAACCTAGCCAATACATGTACATGAGAATGGGTTTTGGCACCAATTATGAAAGCTAAAATAAAAGTTTACAAATTTATCTTTAAACCACCCGAAGGAAAGAAATTTAACATTCTCAGTATCTTAGCAATAGTACTCCCTCCGGTCTCATTTATAAGAAAAATTTGACTTTTTAGATTCATTGAGTAATTAATGTATCTTGTATAGAATAGGATCGGATGGAGTATATTCTTAAAAATCTAGAGAGACAAAAATGAAAAATAAAATGTCAATAGGACCATATATATCTTACCTATGGGAACATCACGAGCAAAGCAAGTAGTTGCAAAGGCAAACAAGAAACAAATATATAAAAAGGTTCTCGACGCCATCTCTAACTTTTATGTGGTAATATATGAAGATATAGCTACTTCACTTGTATTTTTATAATGAAATTTTATGGATAAAACTTCACACAAATGACACCTTGACAATGTGAATGATTAAAAAATGTTTAAAAAGAAATCGGTCAAAAGATGTTTAGAAAGGAAAAAATTGATTATTTGAAAATGAATATGTGGAAAAAGAGGAATATGTGTAATGGGATTCAGTCCCCTTGGTGTTTTTCTATGCTTAAACCTTATTAAAGAAAAAAGGCAAAGAAAGAAAAAATAATAATATTTGGACAACACGTTCGAGAGATTAAAAGGAATAATCATTACTGTTTTAAATCTTGGAAATTTTTATTATATCAGATACTTATCAATTATGAGAGATTTCTATTTTGAAAATTATTTATTTATTTAGTTAATTGATATGAGTTTTTTTAAGAGGCTAAAATGATATAATACTACCACCACAAAAAATCATCCAGCACAATGAGTGTTAAGGAAAAGTTAAAAGATCTAAATTACAAACCCGAAAAAGAGAAACAAAACAAGGAGCAAAAAGGAGTTAAGTTACACAAGTGAGGCAAAATATGGGATTTTACCTTCAAAATTGAATAAAACAAATTTCGATTTAAACATGCCCATGGAAATAATATGTTTCTCCTTATGTTGGAAAATTCGCTTATTTCTCTCTATGCAAATAATGGAAATAAGCGCTAACCATAACATCTTGAACACTAAGCAATATTTTTAGAGAAATCTTCCAAGCCGCAAAACTGATTTAGATGCTCAATTAAACTTCGATAAAATTTCGAAGAAATCCCTAACCAACCACAAATCACATGCCAAATGCTGCCGAAAAAATAAAAAAAATGATATTTTAATTTTTGTTGATAACTCAATTGGTTTAAGATAAGAAAAAAGAAGTTTGAGGTCCTGAATTAAAACCTAAACCAAAGAGAAAAAAACTAACATTTGCTATAAACGATGATATCTTGTGATTTAAAAATTTAATCCACCTCGAAGTCAGATATATTTTATCATTCCAACTTGATAATGGATTTGCATTTCAACAATTTAAGTTCCATCATAAACTCTATGACATCCTACAAATATTACAGCCCCTTATTGTATCAATACTAATTGATTGGTAGCTCATAAATATGAATATATCTTAGAGTTGTTACACCTTCAAATGGGGTGGGGGAGTAGGGTGAGTATGAGGGCCTCTATATCTATTTCCGCCAGTATCCAGTCTGAAGCCTCTGCAAGACAAGTAAATTACATGAAAATGTGTTTTTCTTCAATTAATAAAATTAAAAGAGTTTTAACATTATATTTTCTAATTTCATTAATTTTTAAAAATCAATCAAAGCCGCAATTTTTTGATAAATTATTCCTGTTTTTTCAAGGTAAATTATTCCTATTTTTTTCTGCTGTATATATATTTTTCTTTCTAATAGTCTTTATTTTTATTTTATTTTTATAAAAAACAAACCTATTTCTTTTGTTCTTTTCTCAAAAAAGGAAAATCATGCTTAAGTATTATCTTTAAAAATTATAATTGGATTGAATTAATTTGTGCTTTTTTAAAATGAATTTGTTAACGTGTATAATACATATATGTATATGCCCTAACTTAGTTTACACTTAGTTTTAATTAGATGTCAAAACCAAGTTTTTTTTTTCAAACTTGGTTTTTAGAATTTTGCTTATTGAGCAATCACACCTAACAATCGTGCAATGTAGTGGATGAACTAAATGGGTTTATAATTGGGTGAATTATAGATTAAAGGATCAAATTACCACTCTAGAAAAAGTCACAACTTTTAATGTGTGTTTTGTTAAAAAAAATATCAAATTACATTAGGTATTTTTTAAGTTTAGTGTTTGTAATATATCGCTCTTTTGCATTTTTAAAATTGTAAATTGATCATTTAAGTCATACAACATTTACATTTAAGTCATACAACATTTGCAGTGTTGACATTTCTCAACCAACACTCTTAAATAGTGTCGTTGTGGACGTTAATTGTTAAGTTGGACAACTCATGTCAACAATTTTTTTCCCTTTTTTAAAATAATTTTTTTTATAAAAATATCTTTAAAAAATGGAATATCCCTTAAAACCCAAATAAAATTCGGACTTCCTCATGATCAATGTTCTCCACCATCATCAAAATGAAAAATTAAACCCAAACTCATAAGTTCAAAGAAAAATTCTCAATCTATTGACCCAAAAAAATTCTCATCAAAATCACATCACATCTCTAAAAACCTAGAAAAAGATTTTACACAAATCACCTAATTAACCTAAAAAAACCCAGTTCTTAAAGAAATGAGGGAAAGGAAGAAACACAAAACTCAATTATTGTTTCTTTCTTTCCCCCGACTTTCTCATCCCAATTCCCCAATTATTGTTTTTAACTTGATGAAGATAAGGATGATGAAAGATAGATGAAGTTTGAACATTAAGATTTTCATATAAAGCTATGTGTGGGGATCATTTCAATCAGTTCATTTTTGTTGGCGGTTTTGCAAAGGCTCGTTGAGCAATTTTACATGTTCTTTGGTATGCAACAACGTGGGAAATTTGGAAAGAAAGAAATAATAGGCTCCTTAAAGGCACTCAATGCCCAATTATTCAGGTGGTAGATAAAATTAAGTCACTCTCTTTCATGTGGTTGAAGGCGAAATTTCCTTCACTTCCCTTCAATTATCATGGGTGGTGGCTTAGTCCATTCACAATTTTGGCATAGGCTAATAGTTATTTGCTTTCTTTAGTTACTGCTTTTTGTTTTTACTGTAAATACTGTTGTGACTCTGATGTTTCTCTCTGGCATACCTTGTGTTAGGGAGAACTTTTCGATGTGGTAATATATTTCATTTTAACCTCTTAAAATAAAGATTTTCATACAAAGACAACAGAAAGTATAGTACCATATTAACAAGTGCTAAAAAAAGGAAATAATTGTTAAATTTCATATAAAAAAATTTATTTTTTAATCTTTCAATAAGTTGAATACACAATTTTTAAAAGGGTTAATTAAGTTTTCAGTCCCCGTAAATATTCACAGTTTTGTTTTTAGTCCCTACAAAATAAAATCACACTTTTTAGTCCCTATACAAATTTTCATCAGCATTTTTAGTCCTATAAATTTTTCCATCAGCACTTTTAGTCCCTGTCAAATATTTCCATCAAAAGTTTTGGTCCTTAAAATGCTTAAGGAAAATGTCACATGGACTAAAATGTGTGATTTTATTTTGTAGGGACTAAAAACAAAACTGTGAATATTTACAGGCATTAAAAACTTAATTAACCCTAAAAATAAAGTTGTTACTTTAATCTTCTTATTAAGCGTGTATTTTGGATAAACATAATTAGATGGAAAATCTTCTTAAAAAAACTTAATTAGACGGAAATAATAACCTTGTAAACGTTTACGACATAAAGGATCGATGCGGTATTAAAAAAACTTAAAGAATCAATATATTGTAAATATTTTTTTATAAAACAAGAGCAAAATGACAACAAAAAGAATAGTATCCAACTAAGTTGGTATGCTACTCTAGTCGTTTGCTAATTGCTCATATATATTATTAAAAAAAGAGAAAAAATTACATAAAAACTGGGGGACATAAAACTCGACTCAGTCAAACCATGTGAATCAACCTTAACAGGTAAAACACGCAAAATAAAGAATCAACAAAGTGGATCCAACCCGAATCAAATCTAACAAACGATGAGTACCAATCGGGTCTATATTTTGGCGAATGAATCGATCGTCAACACAAAATCAAATCACGTACCATCAACTCCCTGCAACAACAGCAACAAGCATTAACGACTCTTTCGAGTCCACACAGTCCCATGTCAATCAAAGGGATGACTGGGATACGAAACACGGATAGATTCTTGAGAGTGGGGAGTGGATTCAACCTCCAACACGGTAATTAACAAATTCACACGCACCAACTGTTTGCTGCAATGATCAACAACAAATTAACAGTCACTTCTAGCCCAACCACAATACCGCAATCACCTCCGAGAAGGGAGGCGACAACGGATTCAAAAAACCCACCAGAACCAATCCACACTGCAGCGAAAAAAAGTCCAAAATGGCGGCGAGATAGAGGATATCAAACATACCCTTTTGGGTTTAAAAAAAAAAACCAAGAGAACAAACTCAAATAGGGCAGAAGATCCAGATCCGGACGGGTTTCAAGGACAAGGTATGATGGGAGCACCATCGTCTACCTAAACAAACCCTCCCTTCCGACGCGGTGGAGACAAGCTGCAATTCCATCACCACGTGACCCACTAAACAACGGTCGTCGGAAAGGAAATGCTTAAACGGTCGTCAGAAAGGACCGCATATATAATTTGACCTTAATTTTTTTCCTATTGTTTATTTTTTTTAATATTAATGTGTCTATTTAATGTTTCACAATTTCCCATAAAAATGCATTTGAAAAAATAGTCAAAAAGTTACGACAATTAAATATAATCCATTGATTTGGATTATTTTTGTTTTAATTTTTTTCTTTTAATCTTGTTTAAATTTTATTTTTCTTATAATAAAGACAAAAAAAAATATAGTATCGTGTTAACACCTAAATGGATCGTCCTAAAAAAAACACTTAAATGAATCAGATAATCCATTTTGACACCTCTACTATGGATTATTTTTTTACTCACACAATAAATATCATTTAAGAAAGAGATATTTCAACACATTTTTCACTTCTTTTTTGTTCATTTATTTCTCTCATGCCCAAGAAATGCAAAATCCTAATATCTTTTTCCCCCTCTTTTTCTCTATCCACTTTACTTCTTGTTAAACCAAACGAAACCTTGATGCATTGTAGACATAATTTTTTTTGTTGAACGTGATGATGAATTATATTTTTTTTAGAAGGGTGATAAGATGAGGAATTGAGGACTGAAGGAGATAACTTTTACCGGCAAGATCTAATTAACTACTTAGTTACAAAATTTTAAATTTAAAAGAATACAATTAATTATATTTTTCAAATTAAATAGGAGTGTTTACAAAACTAATAAAAGAAATTCACAGATTATTTTGACCAAGTAATAAAAGTATTATACCTGTTGCTGGGTAGGAAAGTGCACTGCTTTCTGTGCCTGGAATCAATTGAGAAATATCATCATGATCTTCAGAAACCAACGATGGTTTTACATCTGAGAATTAAAAATTATATTTTCATTCATAGATAAAATGTCAATAGTATAATCTTAAAAATCTATAGAGATAAAAATCAAAAATAAAATGTCAATAGGACCATACATATGTTACCTATGGGAACATCTCGAGCAAAGCAAGTCATCACAAAGGCAAACAAGAAACAAATGAATAAAATATTTGCTCATGCCATCTGTAATTTTTATGTGATATACTGCTACTTCAGTACTCCACTGTATATTTATATATTTATAATGAAATTTTCTGGATAATACTTCACACAGTGACACCTTGACAATGTGAATGGTTAACAAATGTTTAAAATGAAAATAAAGATTTTAATATTTTGAAAAAAAATATTAAATGCACTTTTGTCTTTTCTATTAAAAAAAAAGTTTCGGTGTCTTTTCTATTAAAAAAAACTTTTGGTCTCCATTTTAAAAGTATATTTTTGTGTCCCGCAACTTAACAATATTTAAACCGACTTGAGTTAGCATGCGACTTTGGAGCGTGCTCCTTCTCAAAGTCTCAAGTCTTAGGTTTGATATCTGTCATACCCCAATTTTTGACCTATTTTTGACCTAAGATGTCACTGACACGTGTCGTTTGGCAAAGAGGTATTTTAAAATACCTCATTTTGGTTTCGAGTCGGGTCCTTTTCTCTCTTTATTTTTTATCTTATATTTAATTTCCATCTTGTATTTAGGTTTTAAGCAGTTTTAATTTTGTTTATAAAAATCTTTATTTTCTTTTTAATTAAACTTTTAATACTTTATCTCTTTATTATTAGTTTTAGTTTTTTTTAGTTTTGTCCATATCCAAAATGGGTCCTATCCAATCCAAAACAGCCTGTTACGTGTTCCTCATCTACAACATGAATCCAGGAACAAGCTTTCACATCTCAATCCAAAATGCAGATTTTCTGCAATCCTTTAACAAACCCTAGTCCAAACATGTCACTATAAAAGGAACCTGCAAACACACACGTTAAAGGAGAAAAAAACCGAAAAATTGCACAACAAAACCTGCAAAACAACCAGGAACGCACAAAATCCGTCAAACAAAAAACCTGCGCACAACACAATTCAAAACATACAGAATCACAATATACAGCAATACCGATCCAACATCATCAAACATCCACGTATCCAAACCGTCACCTACACAATCCACGCCACATCCGAACCAAACACAAAGGCCGACCAGACCCGTACAAGCCAGATTCAGTCTCGGGTTCAGAGCACAAACCAGAAGCAAAGAAACGCATCAGAACCTAAGAGGAGAACTAAGAGGTATATTTTTGAATTTTAATCTCTAGATCTAAGGTCATAGGTAGCTTTCTGTGAAGTTTTGAGGTTGGAAACAGAATCGGGAGGGTAGGAAACGTAGGAAGAGAGTAAAAAAGTTTTAAAAAAGGAAAGGTTTAACTCCGACGCGGCGGCGCCGCCGCGATAACTCGCCGGCCACCGCGTCGAACTCCCTGTCGCCGCCGTTCTCCCCGTCGGAGAAGAAGAAAGAACTTTAGGAGAGAGAAGAGAGCATAATTGAGAGAATAGAAGAAGAGAGAGAAATTAAAGATGAAAATGAACAAAAATGGGCTTACAGCCCTTATATACTCCCCCTGAACCGGTTTGGTTCTCCTGAACCCGACCCAGGCTTGAACCGAACCGGTACCCAGCCCATACGCGCCCCAGCTGCTGTTCAAGGCCCAATCCCTCTTTATTTTAGTTTCTGTATACCCCATAACTCTGCTGCACCCCCCTTTACATTATTTTCTCACTATTTCTATTTTCTTCGCGTATTTAAAATTATGTTGCATTGTTTAATCTTGTTTTTTACATTTAGTGTTTCATATTAGGTAGCGTATTCGTCGTTCATTTATCCATTACGCGTTTATTTATTCCTTATATCATTTATCTTTACCGCGTTGAGTTTGGTTTGTATATTAGGCTTAAATGTAATCGTTCATGCATTTTTTTTAGTTTTATTATCCCATTATTTTGAGTTTATTTTATTGTATAGAACTTAGAATGTAAACTAGACTTAATGTAAATAATTATTTTATTTTCGTCATTTATCTTCTTGCAGACCATAGCATGTATCATAGGCTTATGTAATAGTCGTAGGTGCATGTGTGCGTGTGTGTGTATGCCCTTTTATTTTGTTGCTAGCTTAGGATATAGGTTCTCGTGGTGGTCCAACACCACCATGAGGTACCTACGCTTTTTTTTTTCTCGCTCCGTTAGGTTTCAATTTTAGTTTAGTTATATCTCAAAAAACACAAGAAAAAACATGCAAATAATCACAAAAGTCACAAAAAATATTTTCATAAACAAACCTTGATTTAAAAATCAAGTGATCCGTTATTTTCTATTCTTTCGTAAGTCAATTTGCAATCAACTTTAATCATACTTTAGCCATTTTCTTTTAAC
>Ga0315914_1011565_pt1 | contig 10532 bp, 5 predicted proteins | sample MpolenodulesMG_FD_203920 | JGI IMG/M metagenome (GOLD analysis project Ga0315914, IMG submission 203920) | Medicago polymorpha root nodule microbial communities from Los Angeles, California, United States - elongated nodules | ecosystem: Host-associated > Plants > Roots > Nodule | place: USA... | reverse complement strand
TTTACTGTAGCAATATTTTTATTTTTATTTTTCGCAAAAAAAAACGGTAAACCGTTCACTGTTGTAATAGTTCCAGTTTGATACCTGAACTGTAGAAACAGTACCTTTTATTTTTTCTATTTAAGGGATTGTCTTTGCTTGTTAGAAGGCACCCTTTGTTTTCACAATCTTAGAGAGTTTTAGAGAGAGAATCTGAGCTTCTGATTTCTCCTTTGTAAGCTTTCTTCAATCTTTCATCAATCAATTACAATCTTTCTTCAATCTTTCTTTGAGCAGTTCAGTTCGGCTCTGCCGCGTTCTGTTCTTCTTTTTTCTTTTTATATGCTTTAATTTATTTATGTTTTAGTTTTCTAAATACTTGTTTCTATGGAAGGCTAAGCCTCCTCTTTATTTCTGCATTTAGTTTTCTGTTTTGTACTTTAACTAGTTTTAACAAACGAACAGCAGTCTGTCTGCTTTCCTACATATATATATATGGCATGACAATGTCTTTATAATGTGTTTTGTAGGGTTATGTTAGGTCCAACCATGATTTCTAACATGGTATCAAAGTCTCTTCAAGATTCATTGATTTACCCATCATTCTTGTCCACACCAACCAAGTTCAATAGTGCTGGTCGTGAGGCTGTGTGTTAAAGAGTCCCACATTAGAAAAAATATGGTCTAACAATGTGTTTATAAGTGTGGGCAATCCTCGCGTCACAAGCTGGTTTTGTAAGGATGAGTTAGACCCTAATTTCAATACACCATTTAGGGGTGAAGGGAGTGATGGTGTTTGTGGCTGGAAGTGGTTTAGTGACAGAGATTTGAGGTGATGCAATTTTGGAGTGAAGGTACTTAGGGGTGAAATCAATATGAGGTTGAAAACACCGATGCATGGCGAAGTTGATGGTGTTGTTATGGGTACCACAACGGAGAAATAAAACTAGATTGAAAGAAGGAACAAAATTAGCAAAAAATGGACATGAAATTAGCGGAAGTGGAAGACGATAATAACCAACCCGACGACAGAAAAGGGCACAAAATATGGATTCAAGCCTCTACACATGTTGTTGCTCGACTACGCAGTGATGATATGATATATTTTAATTGAAAAAGATTATTCTTAAAATTTCATCGATGTTTATCTTTTTTTCATCATCAAATATATACTATGTCATTTATAACATATTACATCACTAATTTTTGGTATTAAAAAATATAATGAAGAGACTAAAACTATCGGATTTTAGGATATGAGGATTGAATTCATAAAATAGTGAAATTATATAGGGGAACTGAAACTTATTTTATATAATATATGTCAAATTGTCAAATGCAGTAGTTATGGTGGAACCGGCGAGTGTACGAATGGTCAATATTTTAGGGGTGTTTAGCACTTGTGTATGAATAGATGACACACTCATCGTAGAAATGATATTTATACAAATATTGGTGGTTGAAAGCGAACTACATGACGTTCGACTTTGACTACCCCTTTTGGAGGCAAAACCCTTTATGTTGTTTTCAAGATGTGTTGTAATTTTTTTGGCTTCTTTGGTTGTTGGTAGCCTGACTGTTTTGTACGTAAACTTCTAACAGTTACCTCTAGCACGCCTTGTGCTTGAGGGGATGTTTGTTATTCGTTTAATATAATTTACTTAGCTTATTCAAAAAAAAAACAAATATTTTGTAATAATTTTTTTACTACTTTATATCTTATAATCACATTATGTTTTTATTATATATATCTCATTTTCTCTTTCTCCCTATTATTTTTCATCAATAAAAATAGAGAAAAAAAGGTTGTTATAAAATGGTTCTATAAATATCATTATTGAAAATAAAAAGAAAAATGTTTGGTGTACACTATACAACTTAAAATAAAGAGTAACAAAAGAGAGAAATAAAGTAGTGTGATAGATGTAATATGTTGATGATACGATACATATTCAAATATCATTGTTGAAATAAAAATTTCATAATGGAGAGGCACGTTTTGGAATAAGGGTCATGAATATCGCAAGAGGGAGGATATGCTATTAATTTTAGCTGAAACAGAAGTGCGGTTCAATCTTTGGCTGTCCAACAAAATAAATGCCATTATAAGGCCCCTCATTTATTGATTGATCCCTTTGTCTTCTGGGTGTTTAGTGAGAATCAACATCCTCTTCATTTTTTATTTTTTCCATTTCTTTCATTTGAAGAGATAAATACATAAAAAAAATTGAAAATAACTATAATATTACTTGGATCCACTTAGTGGTAGAATTCACTATATACTTTTTTGTATATATCTCTCACCAAACGACATTATCAATTTAATTTTAATAAATGGAAAAGATCTTAACTTGTAGAGTGAGGACCTTTACTTTTGGAAAAATACATATACTTCCTATTTCTTTTTTATAGGATTATTTTACAAAAATATTGAATATTATGAAAAGTTGTCCAAGTAATAAATTTACCACAAATATATACAACTACTATTAAAATGTTCTTAGTGTATATATATTCAATGTTATCTTATTAAATTTCAAGATAAATTGACAATATTAATAAGGGGTATATTCGAAAAAAGAGTAATACATACATCTATAAATTTGTAGATGATGTTATATTTAAGGATAAAATTCTTTTTTGTAAACGGTCTTATAAATAAGGATGAAGAGAGAGTACATAATTGATTTAATGCTTTATTAGGGAAATAAATAAATGATTTAATTTGTATGTATTTATAGTGTGAAATATTTTTTCGCATGCATTCAATCAAATTAACATCATATATATAGATATATAGATAGATATTTTAGGACCTATAAAATATGAAAGTGACACTACGATTTGATTGAATGTTTGAATAAAACATTTTATATTGTTGATGTGTAAAAGTTAATCTCATGAAATACAAGCCAAATGATAAAAGGTTTAAGAAACAATTGATACGAGCACCAGTTTGAATCCACAATTATCTACTTTTCAATATTGTGTATATGAATTTTATCGCTAGATTTATTAAAAGAAAAAAAATCTCTTAAATGAATATATATGTCCTATCAAAAAAAGAACTGAAAGACTTGTGGTCAAGTAAATAAGATAGATGACACAAAAATATATTTATTTGACACTTGTCAAAGTATTTTAACTTTGCACCATACTAATTTTTGTTGGTAAACTAAGTATGCTTCATACTTAGCAGTAGAGACTAGTTATTCGATGTAACTGAGGTTCATTTTAAAAAAAAATCAACTTCTTTAATATATGTATTTTCATACGCACAGTTTATGGATTAATCCATTAATCCTTTGAGAAAAAAGAAATTGCATCATGAGGTAATTAATGCTCTTAGACTGTCTCTACTTAATTTTTATGAGTCAAAATAAATTTCATCCTAAGATAATGCTTTTAAATTGCATCTAACTTTTTAATTTTTGTTTTGTGTCTTTCTTGTATATGAAACTTTGTTCAATTTTTGGGTAGACACAGCTTGTGCTTAGTTTGATAGGATTATTTTACAAAAATATTATAAGACAGATGAAGTAATTTAAATTAGTTTCATATTACAAACATTAATATGTTCGAACAAATTAGTCACGATATTTCACACTAATGGACACATTAGTGTCTCACTATAAGTTAACTCTCCAAGGAATTCCGGCGTTGTTTTTACAGCTGCGGTCTTTTCGTGCTTGCTTTTACAGCTGGTTGCCTTGGCCATTACTGTGTTTGTTTTCTGTTTTCATTTTCGGTTGGTTTTGGAAAGTTCAGGACGGTGGGGTTTTGTTCCGGCTTAAGTGACTCTGTTTGATAATCCTTTATCCGGTTTTTACTGGATTTGGGATCGGTTTCCAAAGTTTTGTTCATCGGTACGTGGATTTGTTGGATGCATCCCTCGATCTGGATCCAAAAAGTCTTTGTGTTCATTTGATGTTGCTCGAAAGGGCTAGGCGCGTAGGTGCTCCCTGTTGACAGTAGTAGTCGTTTGCCGTGCCTCAAGAACTGTATCTGTTGCGGTTGCTTTGTTCGCCATCGGTGGACTGTGTTGGAGTTCTGTTGTTTGTTCATCCCTCGACCTGGACAACGATGGATTGGTTCGGCCTGAAAGGGCGTTTATGACTTGCTGTTTAGGGAGTTGCTGGAACTTAAGTCGTGTTTTTGTGTTGACAGACACTTCATACGCCTATCTAAATACTCTAAACACTAGCTCTACGTTTTTTTGCAATTCGGTTTCGCATCCACACGTGGGTGCGCTGGATTGTCCGTGGTAGTTGGTGTTTTGAGTTTTGTTTTAGTTTTATACCCTTTAGGGTTGTTTTTTTGATGATTTACTGAGTCAGGTCTATGTCCCCCAGTCCTGTAATTCCTTTTTCTTTTAATATTATTTTTATGTTGCCTAAAAAAAAAAGTGTCTCACTATAAATGTGATGGCAACAATGTGTGATTTGGCAGGAAATTTTTTATAATATATCTTTATTAAAAAAAATAGCTTGCATTACATTCCATCTCAAATCGGACATTATTTTCCAACCAACTCAAGATTTCATTGCTTCACTTAATCAATGATTCAAAGGAATAACATGGCTGACATTTTAAACCAAAATTTTTATATATTTTCATTTAAAGATATATAATAAAAATTATAAGGGCATATTCATTCATCAAATCTTTTAGTGGTCGGTTATTGAGAATAATTGTCTCTTTGGAGAATTTGTGACAAAACTCCCCTCTAGAAAAATGATCTGATTCTAATTGATGAAATCATCCATTTAAAAGGTAGTTCAATCTCGTATGAAAAAAAATAGACCGTCCTCCAATCAATCTAATTTTTTTCTTAAGAAGCTAAATTAACTTATCTAAATTGACACTAAGTTGAATCGAACCTAAAACTTTGAGGAAGAGCACACTTCAAGATCTTAAACCAACACTACAAGACCAACACAAGAGAGGGAGCACGCTTTAAGGTCTTAAACCAACACTACAAGACCAACCCAAGTGAGTTTTAAATCAATCCAAATATTAATCTCATTACAAACCTAACCCAAATTAGAACCTACTAGACTCTTGACATATAATCACAAATAGAAGACATGATAAAATGTAAACATAATGACTTGTACGACAATGATAACATATAATTAATAAGGTAAACTAAATCTTTATTTAGTCGAACTTAAATCATCATACATTACAAAATACTTCATGATAAACAACATTTGAGGTCGTAGTGGTGTTGTCGCCATCTTCATTAGTGATTAGTATCTTCAACCCGTCTTTTGAAGTGACTCTTAAAATTGTAACGTATAATTAACCATGCGAAAACACTGGATTTGGCAAATAAATTCAAACATTTTTAAGTGATTGCCCCTGACTCTAATTAATTGTCATTGCAAATGAAACAACTAAAGGGAACTGTTTTCGTTGAAACTCGAAAGGAATTTTAACGTCAGACAGTGAAAGAGATAACTTGGGTATGAACACTTATATATTTAGTGATACAAAGATGAAATCAGAAATGACAGAGTATAAACTAATAAGTGCTAGTTATTTAGTCTAATTGATTAATGATTAATAGGTTATGGACAACCAAACATTTAAGGATGCTACTACGAGCCACATTGATCCCAGGGTGTTCAACTGCACACCGTCAGATTTTCCAATTAGGCTTAAATTTATAGTTTTTTCTATTCTACACCTCCTCAAGATTTATCTTTGCACATACCTTGCACCTTATTAACTTTACTACTGCATCCTGCAACCTAAGTGAAGTTTGTGCCCTAAGCTTTAAATTGAAATTCCTAACCGCTATGTTATGGAGTATGCAAAATGACATCAAATCTCCCCCAGATTTGATCGTGTTATTTTCATCATCAAACTCCAATTTCAGTAACCAATAATGTTCTGAATCGTCTACCAGGCCAATATCCGTTGAGTCTCTATTGACGATGTCGTCGACAAATTTAGCATAAGTGAAGGCCTAAATGTAAAAAGATGTGTGCATATCAGACATAAGCTAGCAATTCCAAACATGCGACAAATAAATGAAATACTTATACTACTCAAAATAATAAGAGTTGGATCAACCAATGTCACATACCGATTCAACGAATGACCAATCTCCTTTGTGAGACTCGTGCCTAAGTTAACATAACTTTGTTGATAGTATAAAAAGCACATGTTAACATCTGACAATGGATCAATTATGTCAAACTCCCACAGGGCAACATCTGACAATGGATGAATGAAAATAAAAAATTTAGCACCACCTTTTATCCATGAAGCAAACTCGATGGTTATATAGCTATTTCTATACAAGATTTATCCAATATAAATGGAAAACAAAAATAATACCTTTAGTGTTGTATATGGCGAATTGAGTGACCTGTTTGGCAGATTGAACATCCACCATGGTTGCCTTTGGGTTGAAGTTCGAATTTTTAGTTTAAACTACCAGAGAAAGAAATAGCTATACATATAGAAAATGTTCACCAGTAAAGGACATTATGCAGCTAAAAATTCAAACATGTGCCAACATGCTATAAATGAAAATAAAGGCTCATTATGTTTATTCCAATGGCTAATGTCAAGTTCCCAACACCAGAACAAATGCTCCCACCTGGTGGAATTGTTTCTGCCTATTGACTTTTTGATGATACATCACCCAATTAAGCAGGTGATTAACGTCATTAATGTATATTTGATGTCATGTAATGATGGCTGAGTTTGAAATTCAAATAAGAAATTAAGAGGGATTAGTGAGTAATTAGGAGTTGAAGATGCATTTAATGCTAGCTAAGGAGGGAATTTTGAAGTGATTAGGGCTAACTGCCAGCATGACAAGTCTAACTTTTATAATAAAGGATAATCCTAGTGCTATTCAGAATTATTTTGTTCTTAATGTTTTTTCTATATTGATCCTATATAAAATGATTTCATATATCAATTGACTATTGATTATTGACTCTAGATATTGAATTGGATCTAATAATTATGATTGATCTAACAGGTCATTCTAGGGATAGATAATTGTTAGCTTATGAAAAATTACATTAACGTTCATATAAATCTTTCAACACTTATAGACTCACCTAAGGGATTAGGGTGTTGTAACTCGATAAGAGAGTTCTAAGTCAAGAAATTGATTAAAACTATTTTGTTAATTTATCGTGAAATTGATTAACGTAACTATTTTGTTAATGTATCCATTAATTAGCGGGTAGTTAAAAAATCCATTTATTTTATCTATGGATATCCACGAGTGCGGATTTTTTTGCCATCCCTAGTTAAATCCTTAATATAATTAAATTTTTGAGTTGAGATTGTAACGATCCTCGTGGAGACGAACTTATTTTATTACTTCGATATATTTTTAGTACACTTGCTAAAAACCTATCAAGTTTTTGGTCTCATTGTTTGGGATTGTTGATTAATTTCGACAAGATAATTTATTTTAGTTAGGATTTATTTTATTTTATTTTCTGTTATAAAAAAATATTAAAAAAAAGATTGTGATATTTATGATTTTTTTCATTGTAATTTGCTACTAAAACGTTTCTCCGAGTTCTCTCTCCATACCAAAATATAATCAAAATTCAATTATCTTAATTAGGACAAAATACAAGCGAAATTGACTTTTTTTCCCCTCATATTCAGGGATAATATACCAAATTTTCCCTTCTCCGAGGACTCGCTCCGTAACTCCACGAAGCATTTAACTCCGCAAGCCCCCAAATGTTTTCATATATAAAGATTGTTTAGAGGAGAATCTTAGTGTTTCTATTCTTCTGCATAATTCATTAAAATGATTATAAAAGGACAATGTTTTGATTTGGAAAAGACAAAGTGAATACAAAGAAAATATTATTTTTTATTATTAAAAAAGGATGAAAAGTTAATGTGTAAAACAATGTTACCTATAAATAACTGTAGAAATATTCCCATAAAAATATTGTAGCACTGATTTATTTGACTATCTATCATAAAAATATTCCCATAAAAATTGAAGAAGATATTGGAATTATAAAAAAATAATATTTCTTCAATTTTTTTATGAGAATATTTCCACAATTTATTTCTACAATTATTTATGGGTGACATTTTTTACACATTACCTTATCATCCTTTTTTTAATAATAAAAAATAATAATTTCTTTATACTCACTTTGTCATTGCCCCTTCCTAGAAAGTAAGAGTAAAAACAAAATAAAAAATAATATTCCTTTTTTCTTACAAAAGTATCCTACCTTTATAATGAAGAAATGAAAGAATAGGAGAAACTTGAATTTTGAAAAAAGAAATGGCACTTGCAACAAAAACTCCAACCTTCAACGGTTGGCCAGTCTTCCCTAAGGACGACATTGGTTCCGAATTTAAAGCAGCCGCCGTAAGAGCCACCGTTGTTCAGGCCTCCACCATCTACTATGACACAGCAGCCACTTTAGGTGCTTTTACTTCCTCACTTTGATTCATTAAACAAGGTCATTATCATTGTTTTTGAATTTTTTTTACTAAATTTTAATTTTGTTTCTAGATATTATTGTGCATTTGTAGTAAATTTAGCGTCTAATTTTGTTTACACATAAAAACGTCTTACATTATAATAATCTGAGTCTCCAAGAGCGCATCGTCAACACTATACTTGTTCTGAGTTGACACTATGACTATTTTTTGTACAGATAGCGATAGTCGATAAGTTAACTGATAATGAATAAATTTATAAACATGCATTTATACGATGGTGTTAACGTTCATCTATGTCTTCGTGTCGGAAGTGCCCTTTGTGCTGCGAACAAATGAAAATCTTTTGGCTTGAATGCTTGTTTTATTATTTGCAGATAAGGCTGAAAGATTGGTGGCTGAAGCAGCTGGAAATGGGTCTCAACTTGTCATATTTCCAGAAGCATTTGTTGGTGGCTACCCGCGCGGTTTCGTTTATGGTGTTTCTATGGCATACCACACAACCAATGGCAGAGAACATTTCAGAAAGTATCATGCAGCAGCCATTGATGTGCCTGGTAGGAAGTTAACTAACAGAATCACAATTGGGGTATGCTTTGTACAAAACGTTTAACATTGTCTATACTATCAACACATTTTCTTCTTGTCAAATAATCTATTTTTTGACAAATTGTCAAATAATCTATTGACGGCAGAAAGTAAAAAATTGTAAATTCGAACTTCCGTCCAAACACAACAAATGTCTTTAGAGCAATCATATGAAAAGTGCATGCAAGGTCAATATATTTTTGTAGCCAAAAGTATTTCAGATATCATCAAACATAATTTTAAATTTCAGTTACATCCGCTATCTTCTTCTTCTTCTTTTTTTTTTTTTTATCAAAAATAATCTCCTTGTAATACTAAAACTTGAGCAAAAACTTCCCCTTAAAAAAAAAAAAACTTGAGCAATTAAAAATGCTATATTTAATTAATAATAAGCAGCAAAACAAACTAAATGTTATTTAATGATAAAAATATTTTCAAAATAATCAAATAAGAAATAATATCATGTAATTCTTTTTGAGAGAATCATGTAATTTTTTTGACATAATAATTAAAAAACAATTGTATCTCTAAAATATTATTTTTTAGGAACAAAGTGGGTTGTCAGAAATTAAAATCTAAACTAATTTAACAAAAATATATCACTAAATAAGGAGAAATTAGTTGAGATTTTTCTTGTAAAGATTCATCGATCACAAAAATTTTCACTCATTATTTCTAACTAATTAGTCAAAGTTCATGTGGATTGTCATACCCCAAATTTTGACCAGTTCGAAACTTTTTATTCGTATTTTAAAGTCTTTACGCGTATTTTAAACAGCCAGAATCTTTGCTTTATTTTTAGACAAGTTACGCGTCCTTTTATTCGTTTTTGAAATATTTAAAACATTTTATTGGTACTGTTGATGGTTAAAATATTTTACCCGCTTCGTGAGCAGTTAAATCCTATTTTGTTTCTTTCTTTAGGTAATTAAAACTTTTTGTTCGTATTTTAAGTTTTTATCCATTCTTTATCAATTAAAAAGTTTTTCATTCGTATTTTAAAAGTCGAATAGGTTTGTCGTATCAGACGGAATTTTGGCAGAGAGGTATTTTAAAATAAAATACCTCATTTGGTTACCGAAAGCGACATTTTTATTTATTTTTTTTTAATGTCATTTATTTAAAATTGATTTTCATTTTTTTTATTATTTATAAGTAATTTTCGATTTTTCATTTAATCTTTTCTTTTTAGTCTTTTAGAAGTCTTTTTGGTCCAAGTCCATGTGCTGTCCTTTTTGTGCCAGAGCCCCTTAGGGGCATTTTCGTCCTTCCTCTGCAACAAAGAAACCCTACTTTTCACTATTTATAGTCATTTAATGCACTGTAGCGAGTCAGAACAAAAAGTCAGAGTCAAAAAGCTGCAGCAATCATTACAAACACCTTTCCCTTCTCTCTCTCCGAATTTCTGGATCAAAACCTAGAAAAACCCAAAAACTCACAAAATCCATCATGAACACATGAACATGAAATTTTCCAGCAAGTGAAAAATTTCCACAGATCAACAACAACAA
>Ga0315914_1011564_pt1 | contig 10533 bp, 4 predicted proteins | sample MpolenodulesMG_FD_203920 | JGI IMG/M metagenome (GOLD analysis project Ga0315914, IMG submission 203920) | Medicago polymorpha root nodule microbial communities from Los Angeles, California, United States - elongated nodules | ecosystem: Host-associated > Plants > Roots > Nodule | place: USA... | reverse complement strand
CATAAGGGAGTTTTCTGACTGGGTTATTAACATCTTTGCCGCGATGTTTAATGAGATTTTGATCAAAATATTGGCTATTATCTACAACATTTGGCATGCGAGAAACCGGTTGATTTTTGAAGAAAAAGACATACCTAAGGAAGTTGTTATCTCCAGAGCTAGGAATGACATCTTAGACTTACACAAGGCTCACGATTCAGCGAGCACCAGCACCCAAATTTCAATGTACAACCCTGTTAACAGATCTAGAGTTAATTCTAGACAGAATAAAAATTGGAGAAAACTGGAAACAAGATTCATAAAAGCAAACTGCGATGCGAATCTATAGAGGAAGGTACCTCAGGTAAAATAAGATAACCAAGATGAACACAATGGGATAAAATAAGATAATCAACAAGGCATATTGCTATATGCAGATTCATGATCGTAATGAAAATAAAGGTTATCCATAGTTAGCAATTGGCTCATGGACATTTTTTCTATCATTGAGTTATCAATTCCAACCAATACTTGAAATTCTAGGACTAGCTCTATTAGTGACTTAATTAAGGCAAATCTGGATTGCTTCTGTATTGCTGACATGTTTTTGTCTTAATTGCCCTTTTCTTTCACTATTATTTATGTCTCCATCATTTGGTGCCATAACAATGTGATTGAAATTTTTAAGTTAATTTCATACTTTAAGTACCTTGATTCTACAAAATTATAAAGGTTTGAAATGTTAACTGCAATGAAAAAACAATTATTCTCATTACAATGCATTATTTAGAAGAAATGAAAGGAAAATTGAATTAAAAATTGGGGTAAATATTTCGGTAAAATTTGTACTTTTTAAAAATAATTAAAGAAAAATTATTTTAAATAATTGTACCATATATTTAAATAACTATCTAAAACATAATTAGAAATTGATCCACAAATATATGCATACATGTAAAAACATGTTTTGTCAATTATCTATGGAATTTGGTATGCCAGAAATCAAAGCATATTTGAGGATAGAGACATACCAGAACAAGAAACCATTCGTAGAGCCGCTGACTGCATCCAAGACTACTTCAGTGCAAACAAGGATCAAAACCAGAAGACACATATCTTAACTAAATATCGTATATAAGGAATTTCATATCTTAACTTAAGATACACATATCTTTAGTACAAATATTCATGATTTCATGTTACTATGATATTTAACTATCGTTATCGTCACACTAAATATCGTATATAAGGAATTTTCCCTTTACTTAACCATTAATTAAAATAATATTTAAACCAATTTAAAAAACACGGTAATAAAATATAGTGTATATAGACATAATTATATTTTTTATTTGTAATTTATTTACATGCTTTATATTTAACTTATTACAATATATAGTTTCTTTATCTATATCTAATGAAATTTTATGTTTATAAATAAATATGTTTAGTTCCTATAAAATCACGACATTTCTAAATTTACTCTGGAATTTTAAACTGTTGCGTGACTATTCATTTGTTTGCTAACAAATCTGCGTGGTATGGTATTCTCATTGTTGGTATACTTTTTTAATTTTATAATTGAAACTATGGTTCCCTTACTAAATTAGTTGCTAATCAATCAATGGTAACTGGTGGTCTGTTCGGTGAGGAATCGATGGAGGCAACAGTAGTGGAGAGTGTTCCGGTACAATGGCGATGAGTCTTTACGGTAGAATGGAAGGTGCATGCAGGCATGTTAGCACTCCGACGCTCAAGTCAGTAGAGAAACAAATAAAATTAATAACTTTTTTTTCTTCACAAACTAATAATAACTTAAAAGGCCTCATTTTAGATTTCGTCTTGAGCCTCAATATATGTTGGGCCGGTCATGGTCTTAGTCTGGTGGATGTTTAGTCCACGTGTCATCATTGAATTGACCTTCTAACCTATCCAGAACAATAACATTTGTTTTCTATGTACTGTTGTACATGACAATTTGTAAATTCATTTAAAAAAAGATTGACGACACTCTTAATCCAACCCGTGCGGAGTCCGCACGGGCACCTACACTAGTTAAACACATCCTTGGTTAACATATTGAATTCTTACCACAAGGCATGATTGGTGGAATTGGAAAGACTTCTTGCTTGCATGTTGGCTAACGATATTAAATTGCGTTTTCAGAAGCTTTACCAACGAGTCATACAAAACTTATGCAAGAAGATAAACTCAAATAAGTCAATCCAAACATGTCAAGTTTGAAAATGAAATACAATTAGGTCTTTTTTGGATAAACAACTTAATTTTCAGCTTACAACATACTCCTTCCGGTCACTATTATAAGCAAAAGTTGTCTTTTTAGGTTCATTTATTAAATGATGTATGTGGTCTATATATAAACCACATACATCATTTATTAAATGAGTGTAAAAAGCTAACTTTTGTTTATAATAGTGACTAGAGGGAGTAAAACATACTCCCTCCGTTTTTAAATATAAGCAAATTTTGATTTTTAGGTTCATTCAATTAATGATATATGTACAAAATTTGCTTATATTTAAAAACGGAGGGAGCAAGTGTTTATCATAATTGACACTTATTTCTATAACAAAAGCTAAAATAAATTTAAATTGTTGTAGTATAAGTTATAAGCTATTTTCATAAGTTTTTATCAATAGTCTCAGAAATCCTTATATTACCGTATAAACTTAAATAACCTATTAAAAAAACACTCCACAAAAAGGAAGTGCAATTGCAAGATAAAAATGCAAGTATTAATTTTCACAAAAGCAATTAATAAATTAATAAATAAAATTAAAGGAAGGTAAGATAAAAATGGTTGAGTTTGTAATTGGAATTGGGGAGTGGAATTGAATTGGTAGTGTGATGGGGGTAGGTTTGTTATTGGTATGCCATGGATTGGTGACAGCTTTGGTTGTGATCTCTTTCCTTTGCGGTCGATGGCCAATTTTCGAAGGCACTTTCATTCAACGCATTCACTCTTTCCTCACTTTCGGCGCTTACGATTACTTTCTGTAACCAACTCTCTCTCTCTCTCAATCATTCATTTTCATTTTCATGTTGTTTCACTATTCCTCAATCTCAATCTCTCTCTGTAATTTCTCTCTCAGGCGTTTTGTTGGCGCTGTTTTTGGCTCTAAGTGTACCAATGCCGTTCTTTCTGTTGAATATTACTGCTGCGATCGTCCCAATCCTCTCTTACAGGTTTCCATTTTGATTTCACCTTATTATTCCGATTTCTTCAACTATTGATTATGAATTGTGATCATAAATTGGTATTAATGTATTCTAAATCTTAAGATTGGTTTTCATTGTGATTCAAACCATCAATCAATTTATTTACTTCTAAAGTAGTATCACACTCTCTCCTATTTAGTACTTGAAGTATGTAAATCCTTCTCAAAATTAGTCGTTTAATGTTTGTTTGACGATTTCTAAGAAAATGATTAATTGTGTTGATTTCAATAGTAAAATTAGTATCATTTACTAAAATACACTTATTAATTGTAATTTGTGTAGTAGTTAAGTTGAATGAAATTCAACAATTAAGAGTATAATAGTGAAAAAAACGTTGCATTGGTATTCTATTGTGACAATTATTTTGAGAAAAAAATGTTAAAAGACAATAATTTTGAGACGGAGGGAGTATCTATTTAGTCCTACTTAGTAAATGTATCTATGTTAGTCTTAGAGTATGAACAAAGACACAACGCTGTATCCGGTAATAATTTGAGAAAATGAATGATTTGAACGAAATCATGTGTCAGTGTTGAACACACCTTTGATCAGGGGTATCGGTGCTACAAAGGTCTTAGATACTAACATGATGAATTTTCATATACTTTAGGGACTACTGAATTGGAGAGAGAATGATACTTTAGGGACTGAATTGACAGATTATTCGACCAAATTGTGCGACTCAGGGGTCTGTTTGGATTGATTTATTTGTGCTTATCTACTGACATAAACACTTTCTGAAACTATTTGGGATTTCTTATAGAAATAGCTTATGGCATGTCCTAACCTATTTACAGATTATTTTTATAAGCTCTCTAGGATAGCTTATGAAAACAACTTGGAGCTTATATGAAAACAATTTGACTTTATTTTATCTTTTGTTGTAGAAATAACATACTTATACATAAGAAGTTATATGATAAACGCTTATACCATCAGTGTTTAATAAAGTTGTTTATCCAAACAGGGCCCAAAACAGGGGCATTATCCTGCATGAATTTGTTATAAGAAAATCTTAGAATATTTATTTTTAAACATCATTTTGTGGTGTTCTCTGTTGGTTTGATAAATAAATTTGTGTTTATTGCAGATCATATATCTTGTGATAATCAGCTTTACATATTATTTTGCCGTCAACTCTTCCTTTGCCTATATCCCTGGATACTATTTAAGTGCAACTCACAAGTAGGGTACCCGACACACCATTATTGTACTCTTTTCTTGATTTATGCATTCTTCAGCATTATGCATTATTCTATCCTGAATTCTGTTAGACCTTAGGTACACAAGCTTCTTCGCTGCTGCTGTTGGAATTCTGCTCTTTCTTTTGACCAGCTTTACTGATCCTGGGACAATAAAGGCTGAGAATGTTTCTCAGTATCTTGCTGCTTATCCCTATGATAATATCATTTTTTCAAAGAAAGAATGTTCCACTTGCAAAATTCCAAAGTGAGTTTGCTGCCAGTGTTAAATTTGGTGAAATATTAGTTAAATCTACGTATAATTTTGTCTTAATTTTGTTTGCAGACCTGCTAGATCAAAGCATTGTAGCATTTGTGATCGATGTGTTGCACGATTTGACCATCACTGTGGATGGATGGTTAGTAATCGTTGAAATTTTCCTTCTTTATAAGGTTACTTAAGCGACTCTTAATAAATAAATCATCTGTTTATTTTAGATTTTACTAAAGCTTTTTTACTTGCAGAATAATTGCATAGGGGAGAGAAACACTCGATATTTCATGGCTTTTCTTTTATGGTGAGCTCTATATGTGGTGCATCTGTTTGTTATTGATATGTTTTGTAACGGAAAATGGAAACTTTTTAGAACTTCGCACAATGAGTGCACAAACGCACAGATTGACATAACTGTCCTCGTCCTACCGCGGACTGCCATAATACACAATTAAACAACTAATCAATAACTTTCTTACCATATAGCCTCCTTAATACTTATTCTGCACCTATTGTTATCGTATTTATCCTAGAGTACAGGTACACAGGGCACTGCCATGTCAGAGTCAGTTAACTCCATTTAACAGTAGGGACCAAAATTAGTGACGAAGAACATTTGAGAGACCAAAACTTGGTGAAAATTTTTAGAGGGACTAAAAGCGAAATTTGAGGATTTTATAGGGACCATTTACTTATTAAACCCTTTTCTTATTTATGCTAAAGTACACTAGCCACATTTTAGACTTGTTTTCTGCATGATCCAGATCCTGGCCACATTTTGATTTTGGACTCTTACAGTTATAGTTAACAAAATGTGTTTTGACGTGATTATTGTTTTGTGTGATCTAACTTCTTCATAAAAGAATTTGGGCAAATTAAAATTAAAAATAAAAGAAAAAATTGAGGGAATTTCCTTTCCCCAGGATAAAACTATTGAGCTGACGATCACACAAAACACGAGGTATCTTCTTGAACTTCAGATAGAAACTTGTAGAGACCGAAATATCCTCTTATATGTTGTGTTCTGACAAGTTTCATTAAAGAGATCCTGCAACAGCCTTTAAAATCCTGTCCTTTCTTGTCTCTGATTTTCAATTTCATATTCAATCTATACCTAAAAGTGAAGGGGGTTTGGGTCTTTCCGCCTTGTAAATCTTGTGTTTAAGAATATGGCCTCGGTGGCTATATGGTTGTGGTGTGTTCCATCAGAGACTATTTTATTATGACCCTGAGTTATTTAGAGTAAGCATATTTATGTTGGAATGGATTGGATGATTCATTTTTCTTAGTGAAAGTTCTTTTCAATCAGGTGGGTTTGTTCAGTCCAGATGATGGAAATTTTATGAATATCTGGATGGAAACTTTTCTTGGGTCACTGGTCTTATTCCTGGGGCTAGAAATCTAGATGATACAAAAAATTTGTAATCCTTTATTGCACTTTGCAAGAGCAGAATGCATGCATCTCTAAGGGTGTCAGAGCAGTATTGTCACGTTCTTCTCTCTCCTCCAACTCCTTCCACCTCGTGACCAGGCCCTTGTTTATGTTCTTGAAAAACACAACCAAGATTCTACCGTGTGAGCTAATTAAGATTATGGGGTTAGATATGGGTCTTTAATCTTTATGTCTTGGTTCTACTAATAAGAATCAAGTTACAGAAAGCCCAAACTGAAACTGAAATTTGATGTTTATGGATCTGCAATTCTAGATTAATATTTAGTTTTTATTTTAATTTCTTATAAAAAACAAAACACGTCTTTCTCTGCAACACAAATCATGAGATTTTGACTTCTCTGAACAGTAACTCTTCATTTTGCATGTCACTCTCTTGAACTTACTGCACAATCAGAGCAAAAAGTTCCACAAGATCTGACTGTAAACATAGACTTGGGTCCTCGATTCCCTTTTTGTTGGGGTTGCAATTGGGATTTTATGTGGGTCGTTTTATGTGATGGGATGGGAGAAGTTGTAACATAATGTGGGCGTTGTTTTATGAGATGGTTTCAAGACGCAAACTTTCATAACTCAGTCTCATAAACTCTCTGCTCAGCTTTCAAAGATAATGAAATTGTAGACTTAAATCAGAGACATGATGAAATTTGAGAGTTTTCTATCTCCTTCACATTCACTCTGTCCGCGCTCCCTGCCTCTGGTCCGCAGTATCTCCACCAACTCCATTGCAATTTTAACCCACACAATTTGAGCCTTTTTTTTTTTGAAGAAGCAACGCGGAACCTACTATAACCGGTCATATTAGGAGGTCCGCGATGGACCTTAAAGAAAGGGGACCATATTAGGGGCTCCTGTGAAATTCAATTTTAGATGTGAAACAAAAATCCCCATAAATTGTGTTTTTACTTAAATTGTTTCCCTTCCATATATTAGGTAAAATAGATATTAAAAATCTAAGTCATTTCTAATTTCTCATAGTACTACAAATTTTAGTGGCTGATTTCCGCTCTGGCATGGATATCCAATACAGTATGCATTTTCATTTTAGGCTCCATTCTTATTTGTGATTTTTTCGTGTCTTGTAGGCATTTCCTTCTATGTATGTATGGAACAGTTCTCATAGGTTTAATTCTCGCAGGAAGACTAAAAGAATTAAAAGTTGTCTATATTCTAACAGGTAATATAAATTTGCAGGTAAATATTTGTCTGAAGATTGAATTGTATCTTACTGTTTTTGATTCTTCTTTTCTTATCATAACTTTGCAGTTTATTATGGAATTGAAAATTCGTTTTGGGATTTAGCTCCCCATGTTGTACAGGTGAGGTTTTTCTTACTTGTTGATTGTCATGTATTTCTATTTTTTTTCTTCCTATTTTCCATTTTGTGGTCAATGATATTTTATTATCATGCAGTGGTTATTGGGATCCTACAACACTCAGATTCTTCTTATAGTTTTCGTTGCAATTGTTGGGATGCTGTTAGGCGGATTCTTTGGTTACCATGCAAAGCTTTGCCTTAGCAACACTACCACTAATGAGGTACTTTCTACATCTGGCCTTGAAATGACCGTGTCAGTAAATTCTAGTAATTAGGAGGATCCAGAAAGTAGCATGCCATATCCTCTTTTGTTCATGCAAAACAAAAATCCCCATAACATCAGTGATCTCATTACTATGCCTATAATTAGTTGAGTTAAACATGTATGGATACCGCTGTGTCTATTATTTGTAAGAAAATGCTAAGCATAATACATGATTTGGAAGTTGGCATCAACTGAGATTATAGAAAGATATTTACATTACAACAAATTGACAGCTTTGTTGGAGCTTTCCAGTTTAAATCCTGCTGCAATTTGATGAGAACTAGAATATTTGATCTCTGTTTATATGTATGTGTGTGTTTTCCCTTTCTCTGCACCTTGTTTGTCCATTAGTAGCAGAATCCTTGCTTTCACAACCCTACACAAACTGTGGCCACTTGAATTCCGATAGAGCCATTTATACAGTTTTGCTGGTTTGTGAATGCAGATTTGCGTAAGTACCATTGCTCTAGGTATTTTATCATTATCCAATCTACTTTGTGTTAGTGGTTTATTTAGAGGGGAAATAGCGCTTATCAGAAGCACTAGTTATACCATGGACATGGAACTCAATGCAACTAATGGCTTCTTTCTGTATTGCAGACCTTCAAGTGGCAAGACTACATGGACTGGCAGAGAAAGTTAAAAGAAGCGCAGGCTAGTGCTGCAGCGCTAAAACAAAGTATCAGTGGAATGAACAGCGAAAAACAATCGTTGTCGAGCAACAAATGGAGAGCATTCTTTCGAAGATCACCTCTAGAGGATGTGGTAGTTGTTAAGAATAATGTTTATAATAAAGGTTTCTTGCACAATATTTGGGAGATTATTTCCCCTCTCTCTACAAGGCAGTCTTTTACGCAAACAAAGTTGAAATCCAACTGAGTATGCTCCTAAGATGCGTTTCCTTTTGGCTATTAAAGGTCTTGGTAGCTGGCTAGTTGCACATAAATTTGAATGGGTACGTGTCTCTACTGTTTAGACTGCCCTTTAAATCATTGTGAAAACCAGAAATATAATATTAATTTTATCGAAGGAGTTCAGGACTAGTTGTAGATTGAATTTTTTTTTAGTTCTTGTGTCTGCCGATGTGTTGGTTGTGCTGTAGCTGTACTGTTTCATATTAGCAAAAGTAGAAAGGTATACATATGCATTTTATACCTGTAATGATTGATTTGGCTTATTTCAAAGTAAAGGTGCATTCTAGACAATAACTGATAATGTCAGTGGAGCTATCAGCTACGCACGGTCAATTGATGTTATGACGTTTACATTAGATTATAGTCTTTTTTATTTGTAATAAAAGAAGGGGTGGTAGTGCTAGAATGGTAGGATCATGAAGGATTCTGAATGTAATTGTCTTCCTTGCGGAATTATCAATGAGTAAACCTTATTCAGAGATATGGCTCCATACGGAGGATTGAACATATGCGAAATAGACATTGAGCCCTTGCGTGAAAACACGATCATTGCCTCGGGATTGCCAAACTGCTGTATGCGGGTATTGCAACAAGAATAAGAAGATCTGCAAGAGGGGCTGGGTTAAAAATTGCCAATTTCATCACATATTGTCAATTTGGTGAAAAATGAAATGATTGAACAATCTGCTTGTTTAACAGAATACAACTGATAGTGAATTTGTTAGATTATTTATTGGTCAAAGACTTATATTTCATTCATTCAAACTGTTAAAAGGCCAAACGTTGCACCATGTGTAGACAACTTCCCACTTTCAACGCAATGTACATAATTACTGCAAAATAAAAAAACTTTAAGCACTAGACTCATATAAAACGACAAGATCATAAGTACCTTGGAAAACAAAAGAATGAAACTAGACGTCATCAAAGGACACCAACAAGCAAAGTACATTGCAACAATAGCATAGAGAGTTAAACTGTGATACCAAAGAGATTAGCCAAAAACTTGCACCCGAAAAAATAATAAACTAAAGCACAAGAGAAACATCGAAGACTAAAAAGTTAAACTAATATGCGCACTACATTGTAAAAGATTGGCACTTATGTGGCACGCATGATCGAGGATATGTGGCTCGACGAAGCTGACAAAGGCAATGTTGTTGTTGTAAAGTGATGCACTTTCGATCGATTTTGAGACAATATATCATTCAATCTAAATAACATGGGTTTTGGTTTGTTTGCATGTTTGTTTAAACAATAAACTCGATATGATCAAAATATAAGCGATCTAATTTGGATTGACATTTTTATATCCAAAGTGCAACAGGAAGTTATACTCTACACCCCTGCATTTATACCCTGCATTTTTTTTACTTCTCCTGCTTTTTTTATATAAGTTTAGTATTAGAATGAAATTTTTGAAGATTGATTTGCTTGCTATTTCTTATTGTATTTTGTACAAAAGGATCATGTTTAATTCACTTTTTCGTTTGGCGGAGGATACTTAACTTTTTTATATTTGAAAAATGTGTCAGAGGTTATCTCTGAAATAGATGATGGTTGATAAAATAATCCTTGATTATAATTGCCGGTATGAGTACTGCGTCCAAGATGAAATTTGTGGTTTGTAGTAAAACACCTATTCTCTCGTTGATAACAAATTGGATCACCCCAACAATTAACTCAAAGTACCAAATATACTTTATATAAAATAAAACCCAATCACACCCCACCTTTTTTTTCTTCTGGAAACGCACAACAACTCAACAAGTGTTCACCCCCACCTTTTCCCACAACAAAGAGTAAGAACCCGTCTTTACTCAAAACGTTCGATTTGATTTTTCTTTAACATGCATCAATTCTTGCAACCCTTCTCTACACATTGTTGGATTAAAAGTAAATTTAATTAAAA
>Ga0315914_1011563_pt1 | contig 10535 bp, 5 predicted proteins | sample MpolenodulesMG_FD_203920 | JGI IMG/M metagenome (GOLD analysis project Ga0315914, IMG submission 203920) | Medicago polymorpha root nodule microbial communities from Los Angeles, California, United States - elongated nodules | ecosystem: Host-associated > Plants > Roots > Nodule | place: USA... | reverse complement strand
CGATTTATGGTTTGCTATATATAGCCGAATTTGCATGAAAATTAGGGTATTCTGTTTGTAAACGTATTAAATAAGGTTACAACAACTTGTTAAAACAAAAAAGTCTACAAAAACAATAGATATATACAAACGATGACACAACAAGATAGGAATGAAAAGCTCATCAGTGAGGAGAAATATTAAGGATTGCTGCATTTTAGAGGGAATTTGTTAGGTTAAATTGGTGCGCTGCATTTTAGATGGAATTTGTTAGGTTAAATTGCTGCTAACCTAATGCAACATTTAAAAATTATTAGGTTAAGTTGCTGCAGACCTAACAAAATTAATAAATAAGGATTAACATATCCTAAAAGTCTAAACCCTAAAATTTAGACGTCATAAGTCTCCTCTCAAACACCACCCATCATAATTAATCATTTTATGTCATCATTATTGTGGATCATATTAAGAAGGTATATATGTTTTGATCTTTTTTTTTTGTGTGCGCTAACCCTTCGATTCTTAAGGAAAGACGATTATATGAACCTCTGATTCACCCTAAGTGTGAATAAAGTATAGTCAATAATTATTTCCACTAAAAATCAAACTCGGATTCTCCCAAAGTCTTGATCTATCTTATAATCTACAAATATTATGTAATTTTATCATTATTGGCTATCATGTTAAAATGTCATCAAACTACCAACTTAAAAATCAACATAAAAAACAAACATGAAATCTAAAAGTTAAATAATCATTAAAATAATTTTCTTTAAAGAAACAAGTCTTTCATCGAAGGGAGCTTAAATAAAACGTTATAAGTCTCTTTTAGTTTAACTAAGATTTTGAGTCGCTTTCCATCTTAGAGATGCAGCAATATTAATTTTTTTTAAAAGAACTTACTCTTCATTTAAATCACACAAAGCTCAACAAATTAATCTCCGCAATTATACGTGAAATTATCCGATTTTTTTTAATTAAAATGGGACCTCCACTTTCTAGACAAAAACAACCCAAAGTCATACCAATGCAGACGTGATGGAGTAGGAAACGTGTGGCAAGATATCTGCCTCTCTTCCAGAAGCCCACACAAGACAAGACACAACCCATTATTTCAAGCTACCGCATATTCCAAATGGGAAAAAAAACAAACAAACAACTATAACCATATAATATTAATAACCACCTCATTTCTTCTAGAAAACACATTAATTAATAATTAGAAATGTCACAAAACCAAACATGTCACTTTCACTTTTGTTAGTTTTTCTCGTTTCGGGAAATTTATGTACAATTTCAACATTATATATCACTAGGGAACCTTGTAATTTTCCAACTATATATTAAAATTCTCTCAATACTTCCTTCACTGCAAAACCACTCGTGTTTCCGTAGGTTGCCACAAAAAAACCTAGATATAATATGGTTTTCAATAAAGTTCATCCCATGCTAGTTGTGTTAATAGTTTTGATCATTTCAATTGGGGAGAAGCCTTTAGTTATAGAAGGAAGAGTTCTTTCCTTAATATCTCATCAAGGTTAGTGACATTAGTTTCTTTATAATATTTGATATTTCGTCTTGTACCTTTTGATATTGTACTATATAGTATATATATGGTTGTTGATTGTTGTGTGTGATTCAATTGCAGGGTACTCAAAGATTTTTGCGACGCTTGGGGTTGTTTGCAAGTGTTGTGATGATGAAGGTGCCTGCAAAGAAACATGGACAGATTCTTGCTCTAACATACAGTGTTTGCCATGGAAAACACACTAGTTATAGACAAAGTTAACCTCGTGTAGCAATTTTTTATGACTAGTTATAAACAAAGTTAATCTCTTGTAGCATTTTTTTATGACTTATTTGAGATGTACATGAATTTTGAGAAGTGGTATGGAACTTAATTATATGATTGGATTTGCTTATTTTGTGAATTTTTTTGGTAAATTTTGGGGCGCACCTTGGTGAGAGAAGTCAAGAGTAGGGTACTTCCTTATTTAAGATTAAGAGCATGTTTAATGCATATGATATGATAGAATAAAGATCAGAATTAGAATATGATATAATATGATTGTGGCTGTGAATTAGTTTGGTGTTCAGATCAATGGTTGAAGTATGTATGGTGATTTGGTATGGTTTACATCATACGAGAACCGTGATGGGGTCATAAATTTTATAGAGCATGGACAAAATTTTAACCATAAATTCACATGTGACATAATATATAAATGATCATAAATAGAAAACATGTAGTGACAACCATTTGGCAATGACGGGCGTACACATTTAGCTACAGAAATTAACCTTATAATGATAGATTTGGTTGTAACTACAAGTCAAATTTCTTGTATTGATATAAAGAAAGTATGGGTTGAGCCCGGGTATGTGCCCATGTTTGCTAGTGGATAAAACCGCCTTGTATGAAAACGATCTCACTAATTTATAGAAGTTTTTGTGCGTCGTGGACCACATAAACTGTCGGTGCAATGTGAACCACAAAAAAAATCTTGTACTAAATAGGTTTGGATTTTGTACTCTAAATTCTCCCCCGTGCTATAAAGTTTGAACTTCAATTCCGACTTAAACCTTTTCGAATTATATAATCTAATTTTTTTTAGGATGTGTTCAGATTATATAATTCGAACTAACTCAAAGTTTGGACGGTTACTTGCCCAACAAGAATAACTCATCGAACACGTTTTTTACACGTTTTTTGACTGATCAGGCCAGTTATCTCACTTTTTTTTTACCCTCATTTATGAATCTTTACACTCCATGCACTCTTTCTTCACAAATATAAATACCCATCAATCCTTCACAATTTTTCATTCCATCAACTCACATTCTCTCCCCTCTTTTCTTCTACAACAAGCTTCCACAGTTGTCCTTTCATAGTTTGTGGGTTAAAGTTCTGTCCAGTAAATATGGTGAAACAAATGGAAGAATCAACAGGGATGGGAGACATTGTTAGACATGGTGGAGAGATACTCAAAATATTGAGAGGGGAATCTGGGGATTTAAACCAAATCGGTTCTCTGAGAAATTAAGGAAGAATATAGGAAGGGGTGAAGAAACTCTTTTTTGGATAGATCCTTGGATAGAGTGTGGATCTTTGATGAATAGATATCCGGGGCTCTTTGTGTCGGCTGAAAATAAAGAAATTTCATTGAAAGAAGTGATGCAAGGGGAAGTGGGGAGTAGACAAGGCTCTGTTAGATGGAGGAGGGGTTTGACGGAAGAATAAAAAATGTCGGAGTTGGAAATAATAGAAAAGGTTCAAGGGGTTCGATGTAAAGAAGATGAGGAAGATAAGTGGGACTGGTCTAGAAATGGCTATTCAATAAAGGAAGCATATTCATCGATCATAGAAGGATACGTGGTAGAAGATTCAAGCGAGCTTACTGATGTTTGGAATGATTTAATACCTTTAAAAGTTTCAGCTTTGGTGTGGAGAATAATGCAAAATAGGATCCCGACAAAAGATAATCTAGTTAAAAGAGGAGTTTTGATCGAATCGCAAAAGTTATGTTCGTTTGGATGTGGAAAAGAGGAAAATGTGTCACATGTATTTTATGAATGCAAGTTAGCAGCTGAGGTTTGGCAGCATGTATTAAAATGGTTAAATATATCCAGTGCCTTACAAACCACAACTTTGTCTAATTTCCTTCAGTTTAAGGGTCTGATCGCAAGTGGTAGAGTGAGGACAGAAAGGTTCATTGTCATCTGGTATGCTTGCATTTGGATATTGTGGAAAGGTCGAAATGAGAAAACTTTCAAAGACAAAAATGGATCGTTGGAGACTTGGTTTGAAGGAATAAAGTTACTGTCATGGAAATGGTTTTATCTTATCTGTCTTGGCCGAATATGTTGAAGTGTAGTGTTAGTTTGGTTTTTTAATGTACATTGTCGAATTGGTGTTATCAATATGTCCCTTTGGCTGGGCTTGAATTTTGTTTTTAGATTGCTTTGGAGTGTTTTTTTTTTGCGCTTCTGATTTTTGCTTTGGCTTGGGCTTTTTCAACAATTGGGGTGGATTCCTTTGAGCTATTTCTGCAGTATCTAATGCAATTGCTTTTTATGCTCACTTTATTCATGTTTTATCAGCTTTCTATCTCTAATTGGTTCCAGTTTAGCAGCTGTAGTGAGCACTTGATCGGCTCAGTTTGGTTCTTATACAACAGAAGTGGGGCAAAGCTTGAGGACTATTGGCTTTCTGTCATTTACCTTTGTTTCTCATTGTATATGCTTTTGTAGTAGTTGTAAGTGGAGTTTGGTTGATTGGAGCTTGAGACACTTTAATTTAGTGTTGTATTTCCTTTTGGTGGTACCGCTGGTACCATTTCAATCTATAAAATAAATTTTTTCTTGGTTTTTTTTTAAAAAAAATTGGCCTTTCATACAAAAAGGTTACTATGATATTTTAGGATTGTATGAATGGTCAAAAGTGATGGTGTCACTATGCAAATTTGAGCCATTTGTTTGGGTGTAAGGTTGACGATCAAAGTTTCCATTGCCCTAGACAGGAAACAAGCCTTACCCAACCTCATTCCCCCTCCATTTTCTTCTCCTTCCCCGTCCATCTCTCTCAATCTTCTTCCACCATAGGTTTAGCATTAGGTGTTTAACAATGTTGTGTAATAAGCTCCAATTTATTGTAAATGTATTATGAGAGTGTGTATTAATAAAATGAAAATTTGTATCATATTTGTCTCTTGGGTTGGCCTAGTGGTATTGACTTACGACCTGGTAGTGTGCTCTTCCTTAAGATCTTAAGTTCGATTCTCTCCGGTGCCAATTTTGGTGGGCTAATTTAGCTTCTTAATTGTTTTTTTATGTATATTTACATTTATTTTATTTCCAATTATGCAATCTTAATAATATACGCCACTGCTGCTCTGAAATTTGGGTAATACAAGTTTTCAGATCATAAAATCCGAAAGTGCCTTAAATGTGGTTCAGATTAAATAATTCGAACAAAGGGTGATTTAAAAAAAAATTGGGCGCACAAGAAAATCACAGGGTGGGAAAAGTAATAGTCAAAATATTTTGCTAATTAATCATTAATAGACATAATGGGCTTTCTGTAAAAAAAAAACACATATTGGGCTCTGATGTCTCCTCCATTCAAACCCGAATGGATTTTGCTAAGGCTTAGGGATGACAGTGGGTACCCAATGGGCAGGATATTATAGTATCCATCCACATACCTGCGTTTGTAAAATATTCCCGTATCCGAGCCCGTACCCTCGTGAGCAACAACTTTAGTGCCCTTCCCCATACCTTATGGGCATCTAAGTGTCCATACCCGCACTTTAACTATGGAAAGATAGTAAAAAAACATCACAATTAAAATAAAACTATAATCCAAAAAAATTCAAATCAACTCATAAAATAGTAAGTACCGTAATATTTAGCCAAAAAGCAATGAAAGGCAGCGGCCGAGATTCAACGCAGCAGTAGAGGTATGGCTACTGAATTAACTTGTTTTAGGTTTAGGCTTAAATAGTTAAATAAATTAATTAATTATACACCAAAAATAAATAAATTATTTATCATATTATATAAATACATATATGTGGGTTGCGGGGCGGGGTAGTACAGTGCCCATACCTACTCAAATTTGCGGGTAATTACCCATACCCAAGCCCGGACCCATTAAAGCGGGGTTTTACTCTACCCATAGCGGATATTTCTTGCGGGTGCCCACTGAATCTGGGTCCAATTGCCATCCCTACTAAGGGTAATACTTTTCTCACGATATAAGTTTTTTACGCGCCCTATTCAGATTTTAAAATTCAAAATATTTTAACGTGTTTTTGAGATTTTTATGATGTGTTTATTCCGTTCAAATTCTATAATCGGGGGAGGGGCGTGGGGGCTATTTCATCCATTTTATGGGCTGCCCCATTACCTCCCTTTCTAACAAGACTAAATTAACATCTATTGAAGGTTCGACTAAGAACCCTAACACTTTAAATATACTTTCTCGGACAATTAACTAAATTTACATTTTCTATTCAATGCTTTACAATCATTCTCTAACACTACAAATTTGAAACAACGATCTAACGCTAATTCCGTAGTTTTGAGTAAAGCCGAGGCATCAGCCGTTTGGGGACAAGCAAAACCTTCCATCTTCCAAGTGGCCACAATAAGCACTTGACCTTGAAAATATTTCACAACAGCGCCTAATTCTCTGGAACCTTCATCTTGCAAGTTAGTATCACAATTCGCTTTGATCCGTAATTGATATGGTTTCCTCCATATACTATTATTCTAACAATTTTGACCTTTACTCTTGTTTACAGACGTTTTGGTGACTTGCAAATCCACTTTCTAAGCTTTGTGGAACTCCAAAATGTTTTGCATGGCTTTGTTAATGGTGTTTTCTTCACGTATGCCCCTTCCATTTTAGATACACCGATTAAATTACGCGTAAACCAAATCCCATAGAGTATCACTGCAATGTGAATAACAATGTCTTCCTTTGAGTTACGAATGCTATAAAATAGCCAATCCTCAAAATCTGGTTAATGGTCACTCATAGCGGATCCTTAACTGGGATCCAAACCAAATTCTAAAAACTTCATATAGTCCCTGAAAGTAAGATTCATGCTTTCAACCTCACATTTGAAAGAAATGAAAATACAGACACAATCAAAATATTGTAATATACACACTTTAAAATCTTTGATATGTAAATAAAAATATATATGCTTATGAAGAATTTTAAAAGAATCTACATACATAGATTAAAAAAATCCGTGCTAGTGTAATAATTTTTTTTTTAGAATCAATAGGGTGGAAAAAGAAGGAGTCTTTTGCTAAAGCTATTTCTTCCTTTTGTGGGCTGCCCCATTACCTCCCCTTCTAACAAAACTAAAGTAACATCTATTGAAGGTCTGGCTAAAAACCCTAATCCTTTTCCTAACACTTTCAATATACTTTCTCGGACAAGTAACTAAATTTACATTTTCTAATCAATGCTTTACAATCACACTCTAACACTACAAATTTGAAACAACGATCTAACGCTAATTCCATAGTTTTGAGTAAAGTCGAGGCTTCAGTCGTTTGGGGACAAGCAAAACCTTCAATCTTCCAAGTGGCCACAATAAGCACTTAACCTTGAAAATATTTCACAACAGCGCCTAACTCTCTGGAACCTTCATCTTGCAAGTTAGCATCACAATTTTCTTTGATCCATAATTGATATGGTTTCCTCCATATACTATTATTCTAACAATTTTAACCTTTACTCTTGTTTACAGACGTTTTGGTGACCTGCAAATCCACTCTCTAAGCTTTGTGGAACTCCAAAATGCTTTGCATGACTTTGTTAATGGTGTTTTCTTCATGTATGTCCCTTCCATTTTAGATACACCGATTAGATTATGTGTAAACCAAATCTCATAGAGTATCACTGCAATGTGAATAACAATGTCTTCCTTTGAGTTATGAATGGTATAAAATAGCCAATCCTCAAAATCTCGTTAATGGTCACTCATTGTGGATCCTTAACTGGGGTCCAAACCAAATTCTAAAAACTTCAGATAGTCCCTAAAAGTAAGATTCATGCTTTCAACCTCACATTTGAAAGAAATGAAAATACAGACACAATCAAAATATTGTAATATACACACTTTAAAATCTTTGATATTTAAATAAAAATATATATGCTTATGAAGAATTTTAAATGAATCTTCATATATAGATTAAAAAAACTCGTGCTAGTGTAATATTTGTTTTTTTTAAACAATGCGTTATATATGTGTAAACAGAGTCATGAAGTTAATTACGTCTTCTTCTTTTCATTCTTTTGTTCATTCAAACGTGCTTTGTTTTATATATATTTGGCATGAGAATCTCTAGTTTTACCTTCTAATGTGTTGATTAATGAATTATAGCTTTTCTTGCCACGAAGTTAAAAGTTAGAAAGCTTGTTAAACTTCATTTTAATTATAGAAATTAATATTAGGCACGTGGATTAAAGAATTACGTGAGAACATAAACTATAAGAACGAAGCTATTACGATACTTGAACTTCACGTTTCAAATAACTTTCTTTATTTTTGAAGAAAAATAACTTTCTTTATTAACACATCAAATAGATTTTCTTTATTAACAAAAGTTTTTTTTTTGACACAAGTTTATTAACAAAAGTTAGGAATCCTATTTGCTAATAAATTAGTGTTGAGTCATTTACCACTCAAAATAACCACATATGTTGATGTGTTTTTTTAAAAAAATCTAATGTCATGTGCATAAAGTGCGTTTAGTAGTTTTTCTTACGAGAGCATGAGTTTAAATTTAATTTACTTTTAAAGTATAATCTATCATCTAAAATTAATTTCCTCTAATGTCAATTTTGGTGGGTCGGTTTATACAAAGTTTTGTCTTGTCTTTAAATGCACTCTGTAAGTGGATGATGTATTTTTTACTTAATACCTCTGAATAATATGAACATTGCACGTAGCATCACCACTTCCTAATTTAGGATAATTAAATATATTTTTTTATGTAAAATTATATATCTGTCCATTTGGAGTTTTTGTATGCATTGTAGAAAGACTATAGGAAATATCACTTCACACTTCCCTTCATAGATCGGTTGTTGGACATGTTAACGGTTGTTTGTCCTCAAGCAATTTTATGAAAAGAGATTTTCTCGACAAACTTTTTATGAAGGACAAAAGAATAAAGGTTCAATTTGTGTGCATATGTATTATTGAGAATTTTCAACAGAGCGAGGGAAAATAATTCCAAGTTACAAATTAGAGTCTTAAGCTACGGGCATTTGACTCAAAATTCAAGTTCTTCCACAATCTTGTTTATAAACTTATTAATTCATTATTTCACTTATAACAATATGTATGAATCAAGGATGCTTAAAAAAACATTGTTTAACAAAAGGCCACAGAAAATATTATTTCTTTTACAACAAATAATGATATCAAATGAATATACAAGACCATGCAACCCAAATTATAGTTTAATTAAGTGAACATTTTTCATTATTTCTTTTTGGTTGCCTTTTACCGTTGTTTGACGTTGGGGCTCAACCTCAATTTTCTTTTTAGCTGATTTTAGGATTCAATCATTTTTTATTGTCTTTCACCATTTCAATTATGTCAAAGACTACTATTCATTTGTTTGCAAAGAATTATATATAAAGATATCAAAATTTGAAATTTTAGGCCAAGAAAAGCATCACTTCCATCATACATACTTTACAAGAGAATAACAAAGTAAATAAATTTACAGTACACAAACATGCAGAGTCATAAATTTAAGAGCTTATTTGCTTTTCAAGGATTCTTGATAAATTCTCCTAAAAAAAAAGATTCTTGATAAAGCAACATAAAGCATGTAATTCATCAAACTTAGAAGAATATCACAAGTACATCGTATCAAATATCTTTTCAACTAACTTCCTAAGATATTAGGTGTTCAGAATCAAAATACAATAAACAACATGTTAATTATTATGAAAATCTCAGGTCAAAGAAAATCATTATATTATTTCTTGAGAATTTTCTATTGATAGTTTAAGCTAAAATCAACCATTAGAAATTCTCAATTGAGTCAATTCAATGATCACACCACTACATGCATCATCTATATATGTATTTAGTAAACGAGATACATTAATATTTATTGAAAAATATCACATATATATTGATCTATCTGAATTATTGATGTTGTACTCACAATAAGCAAACGATCAACAACAATTTAGATTAAAAATAATAAAAGTCTTTTTTCTCATTATCATAGTTTCTATCACGATAATAAAGTAAATGCGACTTTGTTTATGGTATCAACTTTCATTTATTTCCATTTTATGGTAAAACTTTGTTTAGAATTTGATTTAGCAGGTACATAAGTGTTTTGAAAAATTTCTTTTATGTCCATCTGAATTTCAACGATATCCATTAAGGGTGTAAAGCTACATATACAAGATCCTCCATAAGACACAAAAGAGACTCAAAGAGCATATGGATGATATATATTATCCGCATGAACGGGATGAACCCACATAAATTAAAAGGAAAAGACGCCTAACAGAGAGTCTCTTATTGTTTACCCTGGATTATGGTAAACTACAGAAATTAAAAGGAAAGGACGCCTAACAGACAGTCTTGTTGGAACAAAATATGTTTAACATTACCCTTTGAGTTTTGATGATAACAAGGTATTAAAAGTGTCAATTGGATATGCTAATATTTGTTCAAGTATGCAGGACCATAGACATAAATTTAGTGTCTCTTTGAAGCATAGGTTCTAATAGAACAAATGAGAGCAATGAAATCAACAAGAAGGAAGCTTGAAGCATTTGAAGAAAGATGTTCTGAAGACAAGCGGTTTCGAAGAAGCTGACGTCATCAGAAGCACCTCTTCAGAAGCAGTTCACCAGAAGCTGACGTCATCAAAGGTTCTGAAGATCATCAGAAGATGGAAGACTGAAGAACTTCAAATGTTGTTCAAATGATGATTGAATCACGCCTATCATTGCAGAAGATTGCGAGAATAAAACAACGGCTATTTCAAATGGATTT
>Ga0315914_1011561_pt1 | contig 10536 bp, 5 predicted proteins | sample MpolenodulesMG_FD_203920 | JGI IMG/M metagenome (GOLD analysis project Ga0315914, IMG submission 203920) | Medicago polymorpha root nodule microbial communities from Los Angeles, California, United States - elongated nodules | ecosystem: Host-associated > Plants > Roots > Nodule | place: USA... | reverse complement strand
CAGATAGGTCCTTTAAGTTTCTAAGGTTTCAGATAGGTCCTTTAAGTTTCGAGTTTGTTTCGGATAGGTCCTTTCTGTCAACCTCCGTTAAGCCAAAGTTGTTCTGTCCATTAAGCCAAAGCTAATATGTTTGTTAAGTGGGTGAGGTGGTTCTCTCTGACACTTGGCATCAATATTTTTCCCAACCAGATCAACTTTGGCTTAACGGAGGTTGATAAAAAGGACCTATCTGAAATAAACTCGAAACTTAAAAGACCTATCTGAAACCTTAGAAACTTAAAGGACCTATCCGAAACAAACTCGAAACTTAAAAGGACCTATCTAAAAGCTTAGAAACTGAAAGGATCTATCTAAAACAAACATGAAACTTAAAGGACCTAGGGAGGTATTTGGCCTATAATTTTTTCATATCTTAGTCCATCATTCAATAATACATATTAAATATCATGAAACTATCAAAGTCCATTAGTTCTTTATTCATCAAGGTTTGTTTATCTTCAAAATATTTTAGGGATTTTGCCTCAACATTCACCCCCTATTTGACGATGACAAACTTGTGCTTTAGGATTATGGATTTTGATTTATAATCTGTTAGATTGCAGAGCTAAAATTCATTTTTATGCTCCCCCTCAATTTTATAATTCATAATTGTGGGATTTTCCGAGTTCTTAAAAGCTCCCCCTCAATTTATGACATAAATTAAAAAATGCAATATTGAACCAAAATCATAATATTTCACTGATCATAAGCATTCATTACATGATATGATTGCATGGTTCAAAAACCCAAACATGAAACATAAGTAATCAAGCAAAAATGGAGTTTAAGCAACTCCAATAAACATTGATCACTATTTTACTTGGGTCTAATACTTAGAAACTAACAAACTTAAATCCTAAAGCTTTTTCCTCTTTTGACAACAACCAAAAGGTAATGAGGTACAACATAAAAGTTCATGGAGTAGAATCTCAATAGGAGGAGGAAGACTTAGACTCATAGATTGAAGGATCATCAAAGATGGGAGGGTCTATGGCCAATCAAGGAGCAGCAACATCAGTGGTCCATTGTCCATAATGCAAGCAATCTTATGGGTTTTAGTGACAACCCTAAGAGACCTACAAACAACTTTCTCAACTTTGAATGTGTTGATGGTGGGAGCAACAGTAGGAGCATCATTTATGTTCATTGTTGGAGGACCCTCTTTGGTGACAAAGGTGTCCAAAGATGCAAAAGGACTTGGCACATTAGGAAGTTATGGAAGGTTGGAGCAGGAGTAGATGAATTAAATATGGGAGGACCAGGGAGAGGTGAGACCAAGGACGTGCTACAAACTGCCTCAGGGCCCACAATGGAGGTAAACAGATTGGGATCGGGAGGTTGATGAACAATGTTTTGAATTTGTTATGGAGCAAGGGAACTAGAAATGATAGGAGCAGAATCCACATACACTTGTGTTACATAGGGGATGCTTAGTTCAGGAAGAATGTTACTTGGAATATTATGAACATGAGTCGATGCTTCATCATTTTGCACTTGGGGAATATTAGGTTCATCCCCCTGAGTGTCTTGAAATGCACTAGCATCAAAGTCTTGGTTAAAATCTTCAATGTTGAGGTCAAAGTTAGCATGACTTCCATGTGAAACATAACCAGTAAGCTTATACCATGATGTACATAGACCAACATCACATAATTAGATGAGAGACACGTGAGATCTTAAATTGAGACAGACGAATTAGCCATTTGCTCGACGTGTAGACGAGATAAGCATACAAAGAGAGAATCTAGGAAGAGGGCATCATATTACGACTCTTGAATGAGTGAAGTCTAGCCATTTGTATCCTAAGATAGATTATGAAGCTGTTACACTTTTGACTAGGTTTCCACATGATACACCGATACTTCTGCTAGGTCTTCCGAGGATAAGCACAAAAGGAGGGAATCTTGGAAAAAGGCCACATTCCAAGAGTCTGACAAGAGTAGAATCTAGCAATCCTTATCCAAGATTGATCCTAAACTCGTTGTGCTTCTCGCTAGTTCTAAACCTAGTATGAATAAGAGAGAAAGGTCAAGCTATTGGGAATAAGTAAATAAATGAACATGCAATATGTGTAAGATTGTGTCAAATATGAATATGTGACTACTTGCATGTGTTGCCATATTCGCTATTATGCTTTACACAATTCGATCACCCATCCCCACGACCGCAACAATGGAAGGTGATGACCACAATGGCAATTAGCAGACAAATTGATGCAATGGTCAAAGTGATCGTTCGAATGGTAGTTGGTAGTGGTGGAAGGTGATTAAAGGTGATCAACGATGATTGAAATGATTGTCAATGGCAATTGAAGTCATGGTCGGTGGTGGTTGACATATAATGATGGCTAGTTGTTAGTGTTAAAATAAAAAAACATGAATTATAAAACATAATTTTGTAATTTTGATATTTAAGTGAAATTTGTTTTCAAATTAAGCAAAAAAAGTAACTAATTCATCCCCATGTTATCCCAACATATCCTTTATTATAAAAGTTAGATTTGATGAGATGGCATGTTTGCCCTAATCCCTTGCATTTTTCCCTCTTAAGCAAGTAATTATTGTTAATCTAATCTCCCAACTACACATTTAATCACAACTGTTGATTCAAACTCTATTTTCAAACTCTTCATTTTCTCTCTCATACAGAAACGTCATAATGGCAATTGAAAACCGTGTTGATCATCCTCATTTTCCCTCCCTAATACGTAATTAATGTTAATCAACTCAGTCAACCACTCCCTTCATCTCAGCCGTAGATCTCATAACCTTTCATGTATTAATGTTAATCAACTCAGTCAACCACCTCCTACATCTCAATTAATGCATTAGGTGAAGAAAAATTACCATGTAGTTATTGCTAATCAAATTTGAATTTGACTGTCATCCATGTACCAAGTCAAATTTCAAATATTTATGAAACTTAATGATGTTTCATTGTTAATAAAAGAAACTTATTGCTCATACGAAATAGAAGATGTTAGTAATGCTAATCGAATAAAAGAAAAAATAATGATATTTATGGAACTTAATGATATTTCATGAAGAATAAAAGAAAGATTACCACGTAGTTATTGCTAATCGAATTTGAAATTGACTGTCATCCATCTAACAAGTCAAATTTTAAATATTTATGAAACTTAATGATATTTCATTGTGAATAAAAGAAACTTATTGCTAATCGAAAATTCAGGTCATGAATAGATGGTAAAGTACTAAACCAATGTTCACGCCAAAATGTCAACTATTGGTATTTATGATTGACACTATCATCTTTTGGAATTGGAAACGTCATAATGCATTACAAAGCATTATGCAGTAATTGCTTTTATGGCTGCAATGAATAGTAATTATTACCAATAGAAGACTATGGTCATTCACATTTAAAACTTCCAAATTCAACTTACCAGTTACCTATATAAATACCACTTAGTTGTGAGAATATAACTATTCTGTTCTTTTAGCAAACATAACTGTTTCTTTCACTTGCTTCCACTAAATCATATCTTTAAAATATGATTTATCCTCCAGCTCAATGCATTGTTATATCCTTAAAACGTGTTTTAGGTGGTTTTTTTTTTTTCTTTCTTAAACCTGAAAACTTGCATTTGTTGATGCTTGAAAATAGGTACCACTCCAACCCTAACTAATATGTAGTGGGTGGTTTCACATAAATTCTTGAAAATAGCTACCACTCCAATCATCGTGGGTGCATTTTCATTAAGAACAATTCACTTTCAAATTCTCGTTCTCCTATAAATTCACCATAAATTTTGGATCCATCAACTCCTCAAAGGAAAATGCTTTTGCTTGATGACAAGGTAATATATTTAAATAAACAAATAAACAGTAATTTCTTGCTACAATAATTTTCTCCTTTTAGTTGTAATTGTATCTCAATAATTTTTTGGTTATATATGTTAAGATTATTAATTTAAAGTTGTTAAAAAAAAAAAAATTATCACTTTAAAGTTAAGTGTTACTCCATAAAGAAATTAAGTCATGTGTTAATTTTCTTCCGATTTTCATTTACATTTCTTTTTAAGGTTTAATGACTATAGTCACATTTGAAGTTATTTGCTTCTAATGGAATGTTAATGAGATTGTGTGACCAATTTATAAGAAAATATCCATACATCGAGTACTCACGTATATCATGTAGACTCAATATATATAAATAAGATTATTGTAAATTAAAATATTAAAGAGCAAAAGCATTTCTTTTAGTTATAAATTTTGATAGTTTTTTATATATATAAATTAAGCTTAAAGATTTTGATAACAGACGATGAAGGTGAAGTTACAGATGAAACATTACAGGAAGTTGAACCCAGTTATAAATGGTCACCCATCACAGTTTTTACCATTAAGCCAAACATATTTTTGTTGCCCCCCTGTTATCCTTGTTTTTGGTTCTTAAAACAATTATTATTTTGATTAGTTGAAATTAAATAGTTATGGTGTGTTAATGTTGTACTTTGGTTGCACGCCCCACTTCTTATCCCACTTTTTCTACTTTTCATAAACTGTCATTTATCATCTTTTTGTTTGTAAATATTGGTTCAAACAAACTTTGGTTGCACGAACTCCATTACTTATATTGAAATACATAATTCTAAGTTACCAGAAGATCCGTCATGATTTTTAGATTCTTTTCCTTCTTTCCAAATTCTATGAATTGACCATTTTTCCTCTTTTCTTTTATTGTTCACAATAATAGTGATCATAGTTAAATATGTTACTGAATTTAAAATACATATGAATTGCAGTCTATCACAACGAAAAAACCTTGCATCGCACGAGTTAGAGTCTAGTTTTATTTTCAAATCTAACTTTCCAAATAAACTTTAGACCACAAAGAATTTCCCCCTAAAATGTCTAGGTCTTTTTCCATTCAAATCAACCACTTTTTTTTTTACCGATTTAATTGTTTTGGTGTAAACCGATAATGTTATCACGTAATTCAAAGTGGATTAATTCTTCGAGCCGGATAAGATTGCAACGTTGGCAAAACTCATCTCAAAAGATTTACTAATTCGATTTGATATCATTTAATGACTTTATTTTATTGGATTTTTATTTACATATATAGACCAAAATTTATAATTTGTAGATATATTTTTGGTTATTTCATTAAAAAAAAGATATGTTTTTGACTTACCAATTTCTTACCAAAAATGGCTATACACACAAAAATAAAAATAATCAAATATGTGCCAAGTTTCCAATCCAAACCAAACTGGTGAATCTCATAGTTCTGAAAGGTCAAACTAAGAGTGAGTGAGTGAGAAGAGTGCAACAACAATAAGCTTTGATTTCACACTCTCACTCTTCAAACAGACAGAGAAAGTACACAATCTTTCTTTCACCTAATTCACCGATCGAAAAGGTTCAATTTCACCCCTTTAACATGTTAAACGCTTTTGAATTAACCCTTTTGTTCTTTCTCCTTTTCCATTGAAATAAAATTGTGGGTTGTCTTTGTTTTTTGTTAAAGTTTTGATTTTTGAATTGTGGGTTTATTTTTTCTTGAAGAAATTTTGGGTTTTAGTGAAAAAATTTGATAATGTGTGAAGTTTTTGTGTTTGAGATTGTGGGGTTGGACTGAAATTGAATTTGGAGAAGGGTTTGGATTAAAGTTTGTTGCTTTTTCAGGTTTTGTAGAAGAATTGGCTCTCAATGTCTTGGGCTGCACCTGATGAGCTTTTGCTCTCTACTTCTCTTGCTACATATCTTGACAGTAATCTCTCTCTCTCTCTCTCATGTTTTTTTTATGAAGCACCAACACGCCGACATCGATAATAATTTAAGAAAATAACATAATTAAATGCAATCACAGATGTCGGTGACATTGGCACATGTCGGACACGGGATACGTCTTTGATTAGAAGTGTTGGTGCTTCAATGTGTTTTTGTTCACATGTATGTCTTTTTTGACAATACGGACACCGGACACGACACAGATACCGACACCGCTAATAATTTTACAAAATCACATAATTCCGTGTAATTATACGTGTCGGTGTCATGTCACATGTCCGACCCTGGGACACACTTAATCCGAGGAGTGTCCGTGCTTCATAGGACGAGAGAAATTTGTTTTCAATTTCGATGTTTTTTTTCTGGGGGATTTGTATATCAATTGTTGTTGGATGGATGCAAAAAAATGAATTTTATAAACTAATAACCTACAGAGAAAATTTTGCTATTCATGAGAACTAGTAGTAGACATACATGTATATGAAGATAGGATGATGAGGTAAGCCAGGCAGGGATAGAGATAACAGCTCCTTACCGTAGAATTCTCATGTAAAGTTAATTCTTCTGTAATCCCTCATCAGTGAGCACATACCGGTTTATAAAATGGAAGAAGTTATGTTTACAATTTCTTGCTGTAAATGCTGAGTGTTGTGTTTTTTTCTTTGGTGGAGACTTCATGTATAGGGTGTTTTTGTGTTTTTTAACTAATAGTGCTTTAGATCACTGCATCTTGAATTAAACTATTTGACTTTTTCCTTGTTCCTATCACATGAAAATGTTTGAAGTCAATCATTGTCTTCTTTTTTAATGTTGCTATAGTTTGCATGCTTTTATGTAGCAATTTAGTTGTGACTTTATTAGTTCTTATGTATTTAATTTGGTTAAGTAGAGGTTGAAATCATTGGAGCAAATAATGAGATATGGTGATGTAGTGTAAAAAATTTATTATAAATTATATTATGCTTTTTGCAGAAAAACTTCTTGTCCTGTTGCGAGATGGGCGAAAACTTTTGGGTTTATTACGCTCATTTGATCAATTTGGTAACTACCAATTCTACTTGCATTCTTCTTTGTGAAGGTTCTGTTATTCTCTTTATTGTTATTTCTGTTTAATATTAACTGACAATTTGACGTGGTGACCGTTTACAGCTAATGTCGTTCTAGAAGGTGCGTGTGAACGAGTGATTGTCGGTGATCTTTATTGTGATGTCCCTTTAGGCCTTTATGTAATTCGTGGGGAAAATGTTGTCTTAATTGGAGAGCTGGTATGACATGTTCTTGATTGTTTTTAAATCATTTGACTATGATTACATGCTTCTCAAAAGAGTCTTAATATTGTATTCTTATCATTGATTTAGGATTTGGGAAAGGAGGAGCTTCCACCACATATGACATGTGTGTCAGAGGCTGACATAAGAAAGGTGAGTTCCAAATAGTTCTTGAAAAAATAATTGGATATTTATCTCTTGGTTTTACCATAATTATGAGGGCCTGTGGACAAAATAAGTACAGTATTCAAATGTCTGTTTGGAATATAAGAGGTCTCTTGTTGTGTCTTGTAGCAATGTTTTAGAAACTGGATTAGTCTGTTTTAGGGATTTGGATTCCACCATGTGACGCATTTATTGGTCTTGGTCGTTTGATCTCAAATTGACCAAACATTGTAGATTATTTAAAGATGATTTGGTGAAGGTTTAAAGTGAGCCAACAATGGCCAAGATCAATTAATGCATTTAATTGCGTGTTTCTTAAATGCAGGGAATATGGATCGCATATTTAGAGTATAGCTACTCCAATTAGTTACACCAGTTTTAACAGGCTTACTGACAGCTGTCAGTTAGTCATAGTCAGTCCTTAGATTAGCCTATAAATAGTTTCTCTCTAACTGTATTTATAACAGAAATTCATTATTTTCAATACAATTGACTTTTTAAACGGTTATCTCTTCCTCTCAATCCTATCCTTAGGATCGGTTTTCTACAATTCTTTCAGTCATTGAAAGATATTGTAACCAAAAAATTAGTTAGGTAGAATTTTGAATAAGAACAAAATGATATCAGACCATATGGCATATGTAAGCCTTTGAAGCTTGATATTGAACATATATTCAGAAAAAATTATTCTTAGCAAGATTTAATTTTTTTTACAAAAATAGAAACAAATATTCAATTTTGGACCAGTTCTCTCATGAACTATCTATCAACCGGATAGATTTTCCCCCTATTCATTACAATTTTTCTTTAAAGGATTCTCAGTAGGAAATTAAGCTTCTAAGAATTTGAAATGTTGGGGGATCAGCTTCACCCTTGAAAGTTCTGTGTAAGTTATCCTCTCAATCTTTATCGGTCTTATTTATCATAGCAGAAGTATACATAGAAGCATCTTCCCTTGACAATAAACCGGACATTTGACAATCATTTCTGATAGGACACCTGAGGCTGTTTACTTAGAATGAGCCCATTATAGAGACAATACGAAAGAGCCCCACCATCAGCAAGGTTTACTCGAGGAAATGAAGGGTGGGGCAGAAGAGAAATCTGTGAGTTAGTTAGTGAGCTGTCAACAGATTCTTTTGGGGACTGATAATAGGTGTTGGGGTTGTTCTTGCATTTTGTGGATAATTCTGTCGGGAGAAAATATCTGACTCTGGTTTACCATTTTCTGTCTGTAGAGGCTCTGAACCCAACTTTTTCATAAATAAATAATATACAGTTCCATTACCTTGAACTTGTGAGTTCTATTAATTTCCACATAGACTCTCATACTTAGGCTGGTCAAAACAAATGTAATCACAATCCATCAGTGCCCTTCAGAAAATCTTCCTTCCAGATGGCTCTTATTAATCTATGTAACCCTTATGGACTTTGAATGCACTGTTTATACCACAATCTCTCATCATATATGTAATGATGTGCCTTAGCATGTGCAAGTGATGAACGATTACCCTTATAGTTTTATCTTTATAGAAAAAAAACATGCAACAGCAAAAGGGTTCCATAATATTTTTTATTTTTGTAGTGTACAGCATATTTGCACTATGACCTTTCCTGAAAAAAAAGAAACTGTTGGACGGTTCTGAGTAAATAAGGCAGTTATGCTATATTATATTTTAATTAGGAGGGCAGTTACATATTTTTTTAATTCGGACAGTTATGGTTATGTGTGGCAGTTATGTATTTGTGTTTTAAATAGGGAGGTTTTGGGACAAGGGAAAGGGGGGATTCTGTTAGCTGGTAAAGGATTGGGTGGGAGAGACCCAATTCTCGAACATTTAGGAAGGGAGAGATACTCTCGAATTTCTTAGGAATCTATTGGAATATTAATATTAATTTGTACTTTGGTACCAGTTTCTATCAGAAACATATTTGAACTATGACCTCTCTTCCCAAACACCACCCTTGCCCATATTTGTAATGACTGGGTTCTCTATGAAACCCTGCAAACTGCAAAACTAATCCCTGTACTCATCATCCAATGTATATGATACTACATACAAGAGATTATGGTGAACTTGTTAACTACGTCCGTACCACTTGAACGGAGCTAAATTCATGGTTATCCATAGGGTTTGCCGCAACAAATTGGATTTACAAAAGTCATGGTTGTCAAACTCTCTAGGTATCTCAGAATCATACTAACTCATATAGAGTCATGAGTTTATGACCAAGTATCAAAAGCAAGTTGACTTGCTTACAAACTAATTTCTATGTGAACTTGGGTAGATTTACATATACTTGTATAGATTTACATTTCACTAGTTTGAGGATGATTGATAGATCCTTCAAAACACCAATTATTTTTCCTTTACATGCCTAAAATGACAATGTTTGAATGTTGTGTCAAAAACCCAAAATGCGACAATTAAATGATTGTCTTATTGTGGACAACACATTAACCTCACAGCTCTAACACCCGACTCTGTATATGCGTCTAACATTCTAATTTGAATCCATTTGCAAAGGAGGTGAACAGTATTGCCTTGAATCTCAGTTCCAAAGCTCTTAGCATAAACGAAATCAGGAACCAAAAACTATGAACAAATCCAGCATTGCTAACTTGTTATAAACCCAGCTCACTTAGCTCTACGGAGCTAAATCCAGCTCCAACAAGGGGGAGCCAATCACACTATCCTTCCCTCTCTAGTAATTTTGAACATTGTGGTTTTCTAATTTGTCCGTTGATTTTGAACTTTTATGCTCTTTTTGTATGCTGAGTTGTGAATTTATCTTGTGATTTGTGAGTTTGTTCATCAGTTTTCAATTTTGGTTTGTGGCCTGGTGTTGTGTTCTCAATAGGATGAACTTTGTTGGATAGTCCTTCTTAATTGCGGCCACCCTTGCAGTCTATAATTTGGACATTTCTCTGTCTTCATTGCATCAATACGACACCCTTAGTGTACTGGGTTTAAGGGGGTAGGTTTTGTCCCACATTGTCTATAGATAGAGCCTTCATATTACTTACAAGGCCTGAGTGGTCCTCACTCATTTTAAAAGCCAATTTTCTAGGAATGAGTTAGACCATGAGCTCAAATTATAAAAGCATGTTAAGATCCTATCCTAGATCTGTTGCTGGGTTAAGCACTTGTTTGCCTCATTAATATTTAATGGGTCATGCTAACCGGTGCCTCCGGGGCACTGGTTAAGCATACAAAAAAAGGAATTTATTACCATAAAAGGAAACTTTGTTGACTTATTTATGGATTAATTACACAGTTTTCAATGCAATAATTACTATATAA
>Ga0315914_1011560_pt1 | contig 10536 bp, 6 predicted proteins | sample MpolenodulesMG_FD_203920 | JGI IMG/M metagenome (GOLD analysis project Ga0315914, IMG submission 203920) | Medicago polymorpha root nodule microbial communities from Los Angeles, California, United States - elongated nodules | ecosystem: Host-associated > Plants > Roots > Nodule | place: USA... | reverse complement strand
AAGATGAATTGAGTTGGTCCGGTAGAAGATTGTCGTCGGAGAAGATGAATGAAAGAAAACCACGAAAGAAAACGAGGTCTTGGAATTAGAGTGAGGAAAGAAGGTCTTGTATTTTAGCCCTTTGATTTCCAAGCTTTGTTGAATCTCTTGTGACAACAGATTAGCGCAATGTTTAGAATTGGAAAAGGTGAACTATGATTATGAATAGTTCATCAAAGATTAGTCAGAAATTATCATGCAAAACAACAAACAAACAAATAAATTGGAATAAATTTGTTGTTAAAAAAAGGAGAAGAAAGAAATAAATATAGGGTGAAAGGCAACACAATAACACTAGTGAGGTGTTTAATCTGATGGTTTAAAAAAATCTAATAAAACTAGTGTATGGTGGAATATATTGAGCAAATTGCATACTAGCAGCATGACATTAAATTATTTAAAAACGTGGCGCATTATTATTGGATGTAGGGTAACTTCACTGAAAAAGTCAATTGAGGAACTTCACCGTAGAATTTTCCATCACACAAATGTGTGTATGACAATACATTTACATATATCGCATAAAAGTAACAACTAACATAGCATGAAATATATTCAAAATGCATGATAAGACAAAATATTATTGTAGAAAACTTAATAACAATAAACTTTAACATCATAATCATGCTATAAGAAAAATATTCAATTTCAAACCACAAGAAAATTGAACCTTATATACACCAAAATATTCATGCCACAATTGATTCACATATACCAATTGATTTTTTAAATAAAATAATGAATAACTCTAGACTCAATTATTTCCTAAATAAGGAAATATACTTTATGTTTATAAAATAAACAGACAAAACTAAAATTATTATTTCTCAAACTTTAAAGAACCAAATTCTTACCTTATGTAAAAAAGAAAAAAATATTCATGAGATTCATTATTAAAAGACAACATATATATCACTAATATATTTTAATCTTTATTTGCCTACTTCTCAAAACAAACTTTATGTACAAAATCTCCGTGAATCAAAATAATTTCTAATAGAAATTAAACTGCAAGATATGATAATGATATATAAAAATCATGTCAAATCAAATCCAAATAGTTATTTGCTAACCACGTAACAACTTTATAAATAAATTACATCAGAAGGATTTTGATTTGAAAGGAAAACCAAAATTCATCCGAAACATATAGTTACAAATGTGATAGTGTCAAATATACATAACAATTTGAAAACAAAACAAATTGTATGATATCTTGATCTAAAAACAAGGTTTGTTACGAGCATAACACAAAATTGTATTTGCTATAACAATGGCTAAATGAGCAAACAAAATAATCGTAAAAATTATCCCAAAACTGGACAGATGAACTTTTGGAATGAAAGCCCAAGTTTTAATCAAATTCTTAAAGAAAATAGCAAAGCTGTGTTTTCCAAAACAAGATTAAAATTAAAAAAATTGGATCCATACCACACATGGGTTGCGAGACAAGTATGGTCACACAATTATAAGGTAAACATTTGTTTTACAAGAGACTTACAAAAAAACATCAACACCTTATAATCCCAAAAAGAAAACGAAACAAAAGTCTTAGAAGTTAGACAGCAAGCAAATGCCTCACATCATATTAGTATTCCAAAGCAAAAATCAAATTTACGTTGACCCAAAAAAAGTAGGTCAATTGATCGTAAACTTCATAGGATGAAAATTGGATCAAACTTTAACCGATTTGCATAGACAGAATAACATATATATGCTACGCAATTTTAGTGAAAATAAAGGAGGAACAGATCCAATTAAACTTAAAGGCGTGCGCCGCTGGATTATCGATGCAAGTATATCCAACAAAAGACACCATAAATTTAAAACAAAAGTTTGAACCTTACATATGTTATTGACACTAGATTTGATTATTATTATTAATTACTAGTAGTAGTAATAGATAGTTATTAAGATTACTAGTTGCAATTTGTGCAACTAGGTAGTGTTTAGTTAATGTGGGCCAGATTAGTAAGCTAAGGATCTTTCATTCGAGCACGTAGGGAATTTTTAGATGTCAGTTCCAACGTATGTAGGTAAGTGGGGAGCCACTTACAAAGGCTAGTTTATATTAGACTACATTGACAGAATTGATCACTTAAGATTACCCACGTCTAAATGATTGGTTAGACGCGGTTGTGCTCAGTATAGTCTAGTTATATTAAAGTATATGAAAGAAAGCATGTAATGTTAGTATACATCATTTGTTGTTAATCGATAAAGTTCATTATATCTAAACAGGAATAGTCTTATGCCATCTCATCTGATTGTTGTGATGAATAGTTTTACTCAAAAAGTGGGGCACTATTCGGACATTATAGTTATTTATGGGTTTAGCCTGACGAGATTCATGTAATTGTATGTTAATGTATGTTTGTTGTTGTTTAATATGCATGCTCGTGCGTTAAAGTATCTTATTTGTGTGATATATATGCTAGTTAATGTCAGCCACTTCGTCTATGTAAAAATAATATTTTTGGTGATTCATCCTGATTTTGACTAACCCACTGATTATGACTAACCCACAAACTAAATTTGCATTAATAGTCATTTTACAAAATTCCAACTATATTTGATGGAATTTGAATTTTATTTTTCATTCAAAACCAATACCCTTATCACTGAACTAACATATCATGCAGATTAACATGTATAGTCATGGAGAATTGGATTCACTCAATGTCACAATTTTAATTTGTTTGATGATAATTTGACAATTCTAAATTATATTTTGAAGTCTATTAGGTGAAGCATGGATATGAGATTTTCTACCTTCACCTAATAGTTGATATCATGTGTAGCTAGTGATGATTTTGGGTTCTGAAGTTGTTTATATGATTGTCGTATGTAGTCTATTTTACACTGCTATTTATATTTTATATCTAATAGTCGATAACTTCTTTTTTTAAAGATTTGGGCCCATATCTTGTTTATATGACTACATATTTGTCATTTATAAAAGCTAGTAAATAGTAATTAAATATGCAAAATTTAGGATATGAGATTTTTAGGATATGCAATATAAAATTTCTAGAATTGTCAAACTAAAATTGAAAATTCTTTCTCTGCGTAAAAAATGAATCATAAGAATAGTATGAGTTGTTCAAATTGATAAATAAGTTCTGATACATTTGATTTCAAACTTTTTTTTTTAGGTCAAGATTTATTTCATACTTTATTTTGTGTAAAAACTAAAAACACAATTTTTACATTTCTATCTATTATTTATATCTTAGACATATAAAATTACGTGTGTTCTCCCTATATTTTACATTCTTTCACATTTTCTTTTATTCAAAATGTTCTATAATTATTTCTTTTGTTTTAAAATATTCCCTTATTTATACTATATATAAGGAAAGTATACAGTTTTGGGTTGGTTTTTTCTCTTTCTATTAATACCTTCAAATAAATTTGACCATTTTGTTGGTGTCATAAAAAAGATATAAATTTTTATTATATTTGTTATATTTTTTTGAAGGATAATATATTTGTAATTTTGTTGATATCATTAAAAAATATAAGTATAGTTTGTTATAATATAAAAGTACAAAATATCTATTACCTATGCATATAATTTAACCAAAATTTCATTAAAACTACTGTTCATGATTTATACTCATTAGCGCGATAAAAAGAGTGCATGGACGAGCACAATGTGTCCGTCTAAACGCTAGTAGTAGTAATAATCTATACTATATATAAGAAAATAATCATTTTCAGCTCTTTTGGGCTGGCTTTTTTCCTTTCCAAAAATAGCCTCAATATTCAATACAAATAACACATGTAACAAATAGATAAGAATAAATTTAAATATTAAAATAAAAGTGTAACAAACACAAATGTCCAGCTTTTTTCTTTATCATTTAAAACGTGTAACAAACTAAATGAATGTATCTATATTTACTTTTTCATCACCTCAATTATACCCTTAACCAACAACTTTTTATATGATAAAAATTGTCGTTGGTGTCATTAAAAAAAAGAATTTAGATTATATTTTTTTGTTATATTGTTGGTTTTATTAAAATAGATAATCATGATTAGTTTGATTTGTTATAATTTAAAAACAAAAAACATTTATATTTTTACTTTTAATCAAAATAAAAATTTCATAAAAAAACACCGTTTATAATTTTCAAACGTTAGTGCCCGTCTTTTCGCTAGTAATAATAATAATAATAATAATTATGCTATATATAAAGAAAATAGGGGGTTTTAGGGAGATTTTAGGCTAACTTTTTTTATTCCAATTACACCCTTAAACGATATTTTCTATAATAATGTTATATTGTTGGTGTTATTAAAAAAAATAAGATTTTTTTGTTATATTTGTTAAATTATTGTTTTTTTTACAAGTTGTTATATTATTGTTGTCATTGAAAAATATAAATATGATTTGTTATATCTATATTTATAATTTTAATTTATATCAAAAAATTTATACAAATTTTGTTTGTAATTTACACTCAAAATTTTTATAAAATATTGTTGATAATCTATACACGTTAGCGCAATAAAAAAAAGTGGAATGATAGGAACGTGAGTGCTCATCTTTTCGATGGTATAAAATAAAATGAACTACATATTCAAAGAAAATAAAAGAAAGAATCTAAATATATTAGAGACATCCCAAAGACCTCCAATTTCGACGCTTGGTCAAAACTTGACTTCGACGCTCCGCCGATAGTTAATCAGAACCACCGTGCAGCTGCGAATTGTTGGGTGAAACTCAAAATATCGTTGCGGATTCTATATCCGAAGCTCAAGAACACGGCTCTCAGTGAGGAAGATATGTAAAAGAAATAATGTAAATATATTAGAGTTAGACGATAAACATGATATATTCAATTCCAAAAATATTTTGACTTTGTAATTTTAAAAAAGCAATTGGTTTTGTAATTTTTAAAAAGAAATTTGTTGAAAGTTTTTTTGTTGGACGAAGGCAGTGAGTTAAAAATGTTTGTGAGAACAATGGGCACCGAATTGGGTTTTATAAGGTTTCAACAGCGAAAATTTTAATTTGCATAAATAAATAAAAAAAATAAAATCATAGCAAATCAATTTAACATAAGTGTTTTTAGGGTCGCCCTACAACCATTAGAGGAAGATTTTGATTTGCAAATTATGTATGCAAACCTTTCATTGTGTAAATTGTTTCGGAAAACTAGAAAGATGAAAACATCGTTAAGTTTTAAAATTTGCAATTTTTGTAGCCTACAAAGAGACTCAAGCAAGGTTCCAAGTACCTCAAATGAGTGGATTTCTTCAATGCTAAGAGTTGAAAACAACTTGTACGTAAAGCTCGGAGACAAGTGATTGATGGAAACACATCTAAATTTTTGGAGGGTTGTTTAAACTCAAGAGAGGTTCGCAAATCTTCAACTCTCTTGAAGGTAATCATGTTGTAGTCGAATTTCCCTTTACTATCTAAGCAACTTATATGCTGAACTCTAACCAACAAATTAGTCAAGCTCAGATGCCACACATTCTTCTCCCATAGTGGACTGAGCTAAATCATGAACTAAATCATGCATTTTAAATGTAATGTTACCTACTATATCATATTTAACTTCTTGAAAAAATGATCTATGTATAATTCATTCCATACCTCATTACCAATATGCTCTATCTGCAAAGTTTACTCGAGATGTAATAAGTCCATTGGCCATCCAAAGATGAATGAGAGATTCTTTCATTATTTCCAAATCTTTAGGAAAAACAGCACAAAAATTAAAACATGGCCTTGATGACAATTTCAAATTAAAGTAGCTTAATCTCAAAGCTGACATGATAGGATCATCCTCACTTAAATTCCAAAACTCACTTTCTTTCAGAGAAAGCCATTGATATTCCTCCCTTTTGAAGCACAAAAGGCTTCCCAATACTTGTGCGGCAAGAACTTGATCTTGGCCCATTTAACATGGTCTTCGTTCCACACATCATCTAGTACAAGAAAACACTTTTGCTTTGTATAACCTCTTGAACTTTTTTTTGCATTGATTCCAAAGACAAGAGATTGGGATTTTGTCCTATGGCAGATTCTATGATGGAATGTAGGATTTTTCTTCATTTTGAAATCATCTGAAACATAACCCCATATTTTCAACTCAAAATGAGAGCTTACGCTTTCATCGTTGCAGACCAATTGAGCAAAAGTGTTGTTTTACCATATCCGTCGTGGCCAACTTTAGAATAAATAGAGAGTTCTTCATTATCACTAGCATGGCTTAGAAGATACTCAACAATCTGCTCTTTATCTTTGTCTCTTCCATATACTTTTTCAGTGATGATTGAAGTTGGCGCCACTCTTCATCTTCTGGTTGGCGCTCCATGACCCCCACATGTAATCCGAACTTGATCATATCTCCAGCAATAACATCAATCTTTTTAGCAACTTCTTTCATCCTCTTTCCAATATATTGACGATCCAAAATCTTCTTAGGATGGAAACGAGTGATACACTTGACGTCTCCATGTGTTTTGGATGTTATTGAACATCCGTCCAATATATCATCGAGAACATGAGCAACATCAGCCAAAACATGCACTAAATTTGCACTAATAGTTATTTCACAAAACTTCCCTAAAAAAAAAAAGTTATTTCACAAATTTGAATTTTGTTTCATTTAGGTTGCATAACCAATATTTTACCACTTAACTGACATGTCGTGGAAATTAGCGACGAGCAACTCTTACATATGCACAAACCTAAATAAAATTTATTTAGGCACACACATAGATGATAATAAAGTGAAATGATATTAAGTGATGAAACTTAATCATTTCTCTTTTAAATATTATCATTTATGTATGTATACCTAAATACTATTGATTTGGGGTTGTGTTCAACTAAGGATTTCTCAAGATTAACATGTATAGTCAAGACCCAAGTATCTTTATAAGCTACAGAACTAACAACAACAAGAATATTGCAGAATTGGATTCGCTCAGCGTCACAAAAAATTCATCAATTTGATGATAATTTGACTTCTTTTCTGTTTTTTTAACTTTTGACAATTCATATTATGAGTTATATATGAAGCATGAATATGAGTTTTGCCAACTTCACCTAACAGTTGATATCATATGTAGCTCATGATAAGTTTGGGTTTTAAAGTTGTTTACATGAGTCCCGTAAGTGTAGCTCAGTTAGTAGCTACTTGGGATAATTTGTGCAGGGGTCAGGGTTCGAACTCCGGATTCCCCACTTCTCCACACATAATGTGTATGAATCTAGCCACTAAGCTACTTGAAAAAAAAAAATTGTTTGCATGAATGACTACAAATTTGTTGTATATAGTCTATTTTACACTGCTATTTATTATTTACATCTAATGGTCGATAACATTTTTTGTTTTTGAATGATTTTAGGTCCATAACTTGTTTATATGAATGACTACATGTTTGTCATTTATAAAAAGTAGTTATTATTTATTAAATTTGTAAATTTTAGGATATTATTGTCTAATATATATATATATATATATATATATGAGATTTCTTTTCTCATTTGTTGTTGGGGGTCGTTATAAAATTTGTTTTGAATTCATCCATGATCCATCAATATAAATTTCTAGAATTGCCTCAAAAAAAAAAAAATTCTAGAATTGTCAATCTAAAAATGGAAATTCTTCTCTGTGAAATCTTATTAAAGAATGAATCATAAGAATAGTATGAGTTGTTCAAATTGATAAATAAGTTATGATACTATGATTTCATACTTTATCCTTTGTAAAAACACATTTTTTACATTGCTATCTATTATTTATATCTTAGACATATATATCTATTATTTATATCTTAGACATATAACATTACTTGTGTTCTCCCTAAATTTTACATTCTTTCACATGTTCTCTTATTCAAAATGTTCTACAACCATTCTTTTGTTGGAAAATATTCACTTACAACAAACAATAATCCATTAATTCTTTAAAAAAACAATAATAATCCATTAATGTACATATGTATTGTATGTTTGTTACAGATTAAAGTAAATGTGATTTTTACGTTGAATAATTTAGAGATTATTTTTAGAGTTTTTATAAAAAAAACATTATATATTTTGTTTTTGTTTATCGTAATAAAAATCACTTTTTAAAAAAATAATAATTTAGTTTGTTTTGATACAAATATATAAATAGATTTTTTGTTACAAAACTAGATCAATATTTGGTCCCTTATTTTCTCTCTTCTCTTAAAAAAAATCTATTTTTAGATAAGCTATTCTTAACAACTTCTCATTTGAAGTTGTTTTTAGATTATGATTTTTTTTAAAAAATAATTGTAAAACGGATGCAATACTCCTAAGTGATTACTTTTTAAAAAAGTGCTTATTTTTCTTAAAAGAACTATAACAACTGGTCTCTATTTTTCTTAAAATATGATCGCAAATTAAATAAATATTTTTGAAACATAAACTTTATACTTTTTTAAAATATTGACCAAAATAATATAATAATTACTAATTCTACATAGTAAGTTTATTTATTCAAAAAAAAAAACATTGTAACTTTTATAAAATGACTTAGAAATTATACCCAAACAAAATTACTTAGAAATCACAAAGACTTGGAAAAAGAGGATTTAAAAGTAGAGATGTGATTACGTCCAAAAAAAAAAGTATAGATGTAAACGAGCAATTCTTAATATAGAAACTAATAACAATGTGTTTATTTATTTACTTATTGAAAGGAAAATTGTGTTTATTCTGTTTTGATTTTAATTAAACCTTTCATTAGTAAATGTTGAAATATGTCACCATTAATCAGTTGTTGGATTGGATACCGAACTTACGAAAAAACTTTAATAAAAAAGGGTCACACATATATGACGGTGGTTGAACCTATGATCAATGATTATAAATGCAAAATGTCTCTTCCCACCATTTCTGATGTGCAATCTGATTTGGGTAAAATGTTTTCCGACTTTGTGGAGAAACGGATCAAGGAATGTGTAACGACGGCTACAACCTCTGTTCTTGTTAATGGCAGTCCTACCGATGAATTTCCTTTAGGCAGAGGGCTTCGTCAAGGGGATCCGCTTTCACCTTTTCTATTTTGTTAGCAGCCGAAGGTTTGAATGTTATGATGAAAGTCATGGTGGATGCTTCTCTGTTTCGTGGTTATAGTATTGGGTCCGGAAATTCGGTGGTATTTACCCACCTTCAATTTGCAGATGACACATTGTTGTTAGGGGAAAAGAGTTGGGCTAACGTTCGTGCATTGTGAGCGGTTTTAGTCCTTTTTGAGGCGGTGTCTGGTTTGAAAATTAATTTTCATAAAAGTATGCTCGTGGGGGTTAAAATTGCTGAATCTTGGTTGGCGGAAGCGGCGACTATGTAACACCCTAATCCCCGTTTATTTTTATTTTAAAAAAAAAATAAAAAATACATTAGTTAATTAAACATACAAGGGTGTCACACATCTTCTTCAATTCAAAAATACTTCATTTAAATAAAAAACGTCGCAGCGAAATAAATTCAAAACATCAAAGTAATTGTCACATCATTGTATCGACATCAAAATTGAATTCAAAGTCAAATTCTAAAAACAAAATCTAAAATGAAAAGAATCCCCAATCCCTAGTGTTACTGATCAGAGCTTCGACTCAATAAAGACTCCCAAAAATGATAAACATAAAGGAGAAGGCTCCAACGCCATCCTCCGAGACTCACTGCTACTAAGATCTTCTTCATGTAAATCTACACCACAAGGCTGCAGGCGCCCAACCCGCCACTAGAGGGTGAGAATATATTCAACATAAGAAATGCATAAACATATGTATAGATCCAGAACAAAGAATACATCATTTACATTTAGGCATGTATACATCACAGACGGATAATATTCACATTTAAATATAAACCTTCGTTTAATAAAAATCAATAGGCATCAATCAATATCTTATATAACATACAAGTATCAACATCATTTAAGTATATCAAGTACACATTTTAAAAAAATAAAGATCATTCACACATAATCATATAGAAGCAAATTATTGAATATCACATCTTTAAATAGTTACACATTTTTAAATAGCACATCTTTTAATTACACATCTTGAAAATATACTTGCAGTTATGTATGCAATGTCCCTAACTCGACTTTATATGCATGTGGTACCGGTTTTGGATATCAGAGGTATGTTACTGATGTATCCCTCATCTTTAAATCACATCTTTAAATCGGACTGACCATGAATGCATGAACACTAAGTAACGACTCAACAATGCACATCTTTATATGACTCGACAATTACACATCTTTAGACAACACATCTTTATATGACACATCTTTATATAATACATCTTTAAATCACACATCTTCAAATAGCACATCTTTATATAACACATCTTCATATCACACATCTTCAAATAACACATCATTTACACATAAAATTAAATAATAAATAATAATAACTCTTTATTATTCTCAACATTAAATAATTTATAAATGGCAAAAATGATGTTAAGCAATACTGAAATTTAAA